>Ga0116227_10015547_pt1 | contig 11243 bp, 11 predicted proteins | sample S1TSphgellanicum_FD_89693 | JGI IMG/M metagenome (GOLD analysis project Ga0116227, IMG submission 89693) | Host-associated microbial communities from peat moss isolated from Minnesota, USA - S1T2_Fb - Sphagnum magellanicum MG | ecosystem: Host-associated > Plants > Peat moss > Unclassified... | reverse complement strand
GATATGCCGAAATATTCATGATATAATTTAGTTTTTATGTCCGAAAACATTTAAAATGGCTTTTGCTTTGATGACCGCTAATTGTGGTAGTGTTAGCCAGTAACGATAGAGGTTAACAGCCAGAAGCAATAAAGCTATAGTGAGAATTAAATGTTCATAATCTGGTAAAACGATCATTAAAACTACCCCAACACTGGTAAATGCTACTGATAACATGGCTACATTAAAACCTTGATGAGGCCATTCCAAACCCGCACTTCGCAACCACTTCTCTGCAATTTTTGTAAAAGCCACTGATGCTGCAATTTCTGATAGCAATAAAGCCATACCAGCACCTTTAATACCCAATACCGGAACAAGGATTAATATACCTACCACGGCGATAACCGCACTCATCATTGAAATTAACAATTGTGGCCTCAACAAATTGTTCCCTTTTACCACCGCAATACTGGGTTGAGATAGTGCATAAACCAATACACCAAGCGATAGCAAGGCAAATAACCAGGGATCAAAACTTAGTTTACCCCGTGTCCAGGCATTATAAATAACCGGGATAAAGGTTTGAACTACGAGTAAGCACGGTGCAATAATGGCAATGGTTACGAGCCAAAGTGTACTAAATGCAACCTCAGTTTTTTCCTGATCACGTTTGTGCAAGAAATTCATCAGTTCAGGCATAAGTGGATTAATAATGGTTCTTAAACCTTGCAATGCTACGTTAGATCCGGTTCTAATGGTCGAAAACACAGCAATTCCAGCAGCGCCCATAATAGGCGACATAATTAACCTTGCACCCTGCTGACGAACATTTTCCAAAAATCCTGTTACAGAAAGATTGGTAGATTTACGAAAACTGGTCCACCCCAATGCAAAAGATGGCTTAATCACTTTCACATGATGTTTCTTCAACAGCCTTAACATATCAACCCAAACCGGTATGTCAAAAGCAACTTTAGCAATGGCCATTACCATTCCAGCAGTTAAAAGGTTTGCCCCAAAAACAACTGAGATAGCTGGCGATAGAAGTAAAACAGTATTGGTTAAAACACTCCACCATGCCATCCGGGGGAAGTAACCAAACGTGGCCATAATCCGGTTTAATAAACCACCAACCGTATTGCAAAGCAGCCAGATGATGGACTGAATGAACAGGATATAAAATGCCTGGATGGCTTTGGCCTGGAGTGCCGACCCTAGATCTTTAAAAATCATAGGCAGAATATCCAGCCAATAAATCAGCAAGACCACAATGATCTGAATCAAGCCTAAAATTAAGGCTACCATCATGCCTGAAGAAAGTAATTTACTTATCTGCTTTGGTACACGACTGCCCAGTTTTAAAAACTCATAAGCCATATATTCCTGAAAGCCCAAATCGAAGGCACTGAGTAAGCTCGAAAAAGACAATACAGCAAGCCATAACCCATAGGTAGACGCATCCCAGTAACTTAAATATAAGGGCACCAATAATATTTGCGCCAGCATCGCCACTGCGATTTGTACCCAGGAGGCAATGGTACCCGAAAGGATTCTTTTTGAAGCCGACATGAAATTGCTTATAATTAAATTCGAATGGTGAAAAATTAGAATCTTAATGCAAGATCTGTAAAAGCACCTGAAACCAGATTCTTATTGCTCTTTTCACTATAGTAACCGTAATCCAGCGCATAACCATATCTGCTATCCATATAGATGCCGTTAAAAACGATAAACATATTTCTCACCTTTTCTTCCTGATACAATTTTTCAATAAAATTAAGTTCCGATTTGGCCGTGTGATTATGCCTTACCATGTATAAACAAACATCTGCAAACTGCGATAGTATTAATCCATCCGTTACCAGGTGCATAGGCGGTGAATCGATGATAATATGATCGTACTCCGCTCTTAACTGTAAAATTAAATCAGCCATCCGGTCATCCTCCAATAATTCAGACGGATGCATGGGAATTGGCCCGGCGCCAATAATAGATAGGTTTTCATTAAAAACTGAAGGCTCAATAATGGCATTCAAATCCGTTTTACCTTCTAAAAAGCTACTTAATCCAAGAGATGAATTTTTAGCCCTGAATATTTTTGCAATCCGTGGCTTACGCAAATCCAATTCAAGAATAATGGTTTTCTTACCAGTGGCCGCTAATGACAAGGCAAAATTGCTGGCTACAAAACTTTTTCCTTCACCTGCTACACTCGAACCAAATAGGATTACCTGGTTATTGGAAGCACTGGTTTGTTGTAATATATTGGTTCTCAGGTTGCGGATTTGCTCAGTGATGGCAAAAGCACCCTTTTTTAACATTACCAATTCATTTTTACCACTTTCATGAATCAATTCGGCAATAACAGGTACTGATGTACCCAGCTGAATATCATTAACCGTTAAAACCCTGTTTCTCAAGTTTTTCCTAAAAGATAATAACCCTACAGGGAAAATCATGCCCAGTAAAATGGCTACCGTTAAAGGTCCCTTTTTCTTCGATTCTGGTTTTCCGGCATAGGCATTTTCTACAATCCGTGCATCCTTAAGCGTTGAGGCATAACTCAATGCTACTTCTTCTCTTTTTTGTAAGAGGTAAATATAAAGACCTTGCTTTATATCCATCTGGCGTTTAAAACTCACATATTGTCTTTCCTGTACCGGAATATCCTTAATGGAACTTTCAAAACCAGAGCTAATTTTCCGCAACTCCCGATTGGTCGATACAAGAGAGGATTTGATATTACTAATTGAGCTTTTGATTGCCGCTTTGGTGCTTTTAATCTGAGAATTAAGCGGATAAAATATCGGGTTACTTTCAGGCGCAGTAGCCAATAGCTGGTCTTTCTCCAATAGTAAGGCACTTAATTTACCTACCAGGGCTACTAATCCCGGATCTTCTATCCCAATTGTTGCCGGTGGGCTCGAAGCATTCTTTTCAGAATTTACATAACGCTCAATGCCATTGATGATATTTAACTGAACACTTACGGCACCAAGTTTTCCATCATTCGATTGTGCATTATCTAAATAATACTGACTTTTAGAAGAAATATCAGTTAGCCCTACGCTGCTTTTATAACCTTCAACTGTTTTTTCTGCCTGTGATAATTCGCCACGTAAAGATGCCAGCCGATCATCAATAAACTTTAATGTAGTAAGCGTTTCCTTATTCTTGTTTTGAATATTGGAACTTTTATATACACTGATTAAAGTATTCAAAGTTCTGATTCCCCTCAATGGCACCTGATCTTCGATATTAAGCTCAACCATTGGAGCGGTTTTATTAAAGCTGGTTGATATTTTTTCCTGATAGGCCGTAACAGCTGTTTCCAACGGCACTATATTTACCTTAACCGTTTCACTCTGATAATTTTTTAACTTATCAGTTGCCAGTAAAGTAAAGTTTCCAAAACTGGTTTTCACGGGTACACCGAAATAACCATTAATTTCTTCATCATTATGCGTAATCTGAAACTGTTTACCATCAATAATTTTCACTTCGAAATTCTGCGTAAACAGTGATGTTTTTGGCTTAATTAATTTCAGCCGAAAAGGTGAAGAAGTATAAATATCAACAGTTTTAAGCCTTTGCTCAATGCTGTAATTTACCCAAAGTTGCAAAGAGTCAACCACGTTTCTAATTAAAGGTCGTGATTTAATAATTTCCACTTCACTTTCTACCAGTTTACTGCCGGTAGATAATGATAGCTGTTCCATAGCCGCTTCCTTTACATTCGTTTCCTTATTTTTATTATCATTAATGGAAATTTTAGCTTTTACATTATAAACCGCATTGGTTGAACTGATGTAAACAAAGGCAAGTATGATAGCAATAACCAAACTCAGTATTACCAATGGCCAGTGGTAAAGTAAATTATTCACCACGCCCGATATTTTATTTTGCTTTACCTCCGCCTGTTCTACAAATGGAGTGTAAATAAATTGTTCATTATTATTTTTCATGACTTATCTTAATGAATTCGAAAGAACGATTGCAACAATAGACAGCGCCGAAAGTACCAGACTAACTGTCCGGTAACCTCCGTCTACTGATGCATATTTGGTTTTGTCTGGTTGTACATAAAGAACATCGTTATTCTTTAGATAATAATATGGAGAAGTAAAAAGCTTGGCCGAAGTAATGTCTATCGGAATAAATTCCCTTTTACCATCAACTTCCCTAATGAGCAAAATATTTTTTCTTTTAGCCGTGATATTTAAATCACCAGCCATTGTTAATGCTTCCGTAACCGTTACCCGTTCACTCACAATCTTATATACATCCGGTTTTAAAACATCTCCCATTACCGATACTTTAAAATTGAGCATTCTTACCGTTACAGCAGGTTCCCTTAAATAGGTTTTCAATTTTTCTTGTATCTGATCAGCCAGAACACCAGTAGTTAACCCTTCTGCAGGAATTTTACCGATGAGCGGTAGTCTGATTTCACCATGCTGATCTACCAGGTAACCCGAAAGCCTGGCACTAGAATCGCTGTAGGCTTTTGGATTAAGGCTGCTAACAGTAATCGATAGAATATCAGATTTTTGAATAGTCAGCGGACTAAAGTTTTTAATCTCTTCCGAACTTTGCTTGCTCTTATCCAAATCCTGGAAATAAGGTACATTCTTGTAAGCATTACATGCCGAAAGCAATAGCACAGCCGTTATGGCATAAAGCAATAAAATTTTGTTTTTCATAATATAGTAAATTACACTGGGGGGTATAGCTTCGCCATTTCACTTACAGTGATCCTTTTCGACGAAATTGAATGCTCAGAAAATTTGTGAATCGCATTCAAAAAGCTTCTGCGAAAGTATGGTGTATTTAATTCTATAAAAACATTTCTGATTGGATGGTTAGCAGAATGTGGTGTTTTGGGAACATTACACGATCAAAATATTGCACAAAAGAGAAATTGTGTTTACTTCTGGAAACTTACATTGAGCAAAACCACTTCTAAACATCCATTTAAACATAAAAAGAGTATAAAGAACTAATTATCAAAGAAATGAGTTTACATAAGTTCACATTATGATATACATATGTAATCTTTATACGACGTTAACCACAGATTTTCGGTTATTTTACATTGTCATTCCTAATAATTATGAATTTAGCTACCATCTCGCTTCACCAGGCGAGAAAAAGAAAATGGAAAGTGGTATATACACGATCCAATTATGAGAAAAAAGCACATGAGTTACTCAATCAGTGTGGCTTGCACAGTTTATGTCCGGTTATCACCACCAGAAGCAAATGGGCAGATCGATTTAAGATTATTGAAAAACCACTTTTCCCTTCTTACTTATTTGTTTATGTAAACCCTACAGAAGAGCAAAAGGTACTTACCATAACAGGTATTTTAAATTATGTGAATTTTGGTGGTAAACCGGCTATAATGCCAGATGAAGATATCACCAGGATTAATGATATCCTATCCAGGTATCAAGATATAGAAACGATTAGCAGCAGGCAACTCGCAATCGGAGATCAGGTAATGATTAATAAAGGTTTTAAGGCTGGTACAAAGGCAGAGATTTTGGAAGTTCAAGAAAAAACGGTATTGCTAATCCTCAATCAACTTGATTGTGCCTTAGTGGCAAAGGTTCGCGTAGATATTTCCAATATCATCATGCCTTCCGCCAAAACAATTTTATCTAATCCTTAAATCGAACACTAATCCCAGTTTATTACCCAATATGGAACTTCATCACGGCCAAACAGTAGAAAGAATTATCAGAAGAAACGGATATAGCATAGCAGAATTAGCTAGAATTATTAAGGTTAACCGCCGATCTGTATACAATTGGTTTAATCAAAGACACCTTAAGCCCGAAATTATTTTCCGAATAGGATCTGTTTTAAATCACGATTTCTCATCAGAATTTCCTTCATTATTTGTAAAAGGAGAAACAATTGGCAAAAGCACACTGCACTATGCAGAATCTGCAGAAAACTCTTCTGGTATAGAGGATTCCAACTGGAAAGACAAATACATTGATCTGCTTGAGAAATATAATGAGCTTCTACAATTTTGCATCAAGAATAAAGGTATTGTACTATTTACTCTGTCGCTGCAATACTTACTATATTTTTAAGGAAAAAACCAAGTTCTTTAAGCAGCTTGATTTGAGGCCTGATTTCACCTATTGGTGTATTGGCATCTGCACAATTGATTAATCTTTCTGAAATGGAATCGAGTACCATTTCAAAGTTTTCTTTATCTACAGACATAAAGTCTTCACAATGATTTAAGAAACTCACGTATTCTTGTGCATTGAAAGTATATGTAATTTCTTTTACCTTAAATAAGGGTGATGTAACAGGTACTTCAGCGGGCATAGAATTTAAAATTATGGATTTGATGTAATTTATATTCTTAGAATTTGTAATGAATATGCTTTCTAACTTAAGTTACGCTTTTTCATTATATCATACTTCGAACCAATTAAAATGAATAGTTTGAATGCTCGTATTTAATTCATATTTGATTAAATGAATGAATCTGATTACCGTAATTGATTGATCAAAAATAAAACAATTATCTGTATTTATAGTCCACATTGTTGGATTCTTTTATACGAATAAACACCATAATGTGTGAAAATTTGAGCATCTAACCCTAATCTCTTGTCAGGCTAATCCTATAATCACTCTAAAGCCCACTCTATGGAAATAAACTTTTCACCATACATGGAACAGACATGGTTTAGAAAAGGGATTATTTCCGTAAAATTGCAGTATGATTAATAACCCAGCCACCCGATTAAATAAATTCATCAGTGAAAGTGGATTGTGCTCCCGCCGGGAGGCAGATCGGTTTATTGAAAAGGGCAATGTTTTCATCAATGGCAAACGGGCTAAAATAGGCGACCAGGTTTTTGCCGGAGATAGGGTAATGGTAAATGGACACAATATTGAGCCTAAAGAAGATAGCAGTTTTATTCTTTTGGCCTTCAATAAACCAACCGGAGTTACCAGCACTACAGAATCAAACGTTCGCGATAACATTGTGGATTATATCAATCATAGTGAACGTATTTTTCCCATTGGCCGTTTAGACAAAGATTCATCAGGGTTGATTTTCTTAACCAATAACGGCGACCTGGTTAACAAGATTTTGAGGGCCGGCAATAAACATGAAAAAGAATATGTAGTCACCGTTAATAAACCAATTACCGACGATTTCATTTTTGAAATGAGTAACGGTGTTCCCATTCTGGGTGTTAATACCCGTAAGTGTAAGGTTAGGCAGGTGAGTACATTCGTCTTCAATATTATTTTAATTCAGGGATTAAACCGGCAGATCAGAAGAATGTGTGAACATTTTGGATATGAAGTAACCAAATTAGAACGCACACGGATTATGAACATTAATCTTAAGGGCATTCCTACGGGAGAATTCAGAGAACTAACTGAAGAGGAAATGGCTGGAATCATGAAAAGCGTCGAAAAATCATCGTCAGAAGCTGGCCCAAAAACAAAAAGTTCAATTAAAAAGAAATTGAATGCTTATGAAGAGATTTCTGAGTCAAAACTGGATCAATCTAAAAAATTCAAATCAACAAAGCCTTTTGCAAAATCAGGAGGAGCAAAAAAGACAGGCTCAAATTCATCATCAAAACCCACCAATAAAAACAGTTCATCTGGTAAAAATTCCAGACCAGCAAAAGGTAAGCCTGCAGGAAAATCAAATACCAGAACAAGAGGAAGATAGCTTGTTAATTGTAAAATTCTGAATCACAACAATTTGCTTTCTGCTTTCGCCTTTCAGCTTAAGTGCTTTTTAAGTACCTTTGCAGCAAATGGTAACAGCAAAAAAGATAGATATCCGCTCACTTGATTTAGCACAATTGCAACAGCACTTAGTGGCTATGCAACAACCTGCCTTTAGAGCAAAGCAGATTTATCAGTGGCTATGGGAGAAATCGGCCATCAACTTCGATGAAATGAGTAATCTTTCTAAAGATTTACGCAAATCTTTGGATGAAAACTTCGCCATAAACGCTGTTAAGGTTAACAATTCACAATTTAGTAGCGATCATACCATTAAAAATACCTTCCGCTTAGCTGATGGTAATATTGTGGAAGGAGTTCTAATTCCCTTAGAAGATCGTATGACAGCTTGTGTAAGTTCTCAGGTAGGTTGCAGCTTAACCTGTAAATTCTGCGCAACAGGTTATATGGACCGGAAAAGGAATTTAAATGCTGATGAAATTTATGATCAGGTCGTATTAATTGATAAACAGGCCAAACAAAATTACAATAACCCTTTAACCAATATTGTATATATGGGCATGGGCGAACCATTGCTAAATTACGCCAATGTATTAAAATCTATCGAACGCATTACCGCACCCGATGGCTTAAATATGAGTTACAAGCGCATTACAGTTTCAACTGCCGGCATTGCTAAAATGATTAAAAAATTAGGTGATGATGGCGTTAAATTTAACCTGGCACTTTCACTTCATGCAGCCGATGATAAAAAGCGAAATGAGATCATGCCGATTAACGAGGCAAACTCATTAAAGTCACTATCCGAAGCACTTAAATATTATTTTGCAAAAACCAAAAATCCGGTAACTTACGAATACATTGTTTTCAATCACTTTAATGATGAAATTACTGATGCAATGGATTTGGCTAAATTTTGCAAGCACATTCCATGTAAGGTAAATTTGATTGAATACAATCCTATTTCCTTCGCTGATTTTACCAATGCCGAAGGCGATAAAATTGATGCCTTTGCCAGTTATCTAAAATCACAAGGTATCACCACTAACATTCGCCGAAGCCGCGGAAAAGATATTGATGCAGCCTGCGGTCAGTTAGCGGTAAAAGAAAGTTAAATTAAATTTTGACTTTTTATTTCGGCTAAAATAGATTCAATCTCTTCAAAACCTGGTCTATCTCCCACATCTGGCAAATGGCAAGATTCTTCTAATGCACGCAATGCAGAATAAAAAGTATCTTGCTCTGCTGATGCATATAATGATAATAGATCGTCGACTAAATACCCAAAAGCACTTACTTCTATTCGCTCCATTGCATTTGAGAAAGTCGAATGATCCCGCTCATACCGGGTTGCTGCACCAAAATCGCCGAATAACGTCTTCCCATCCTCATCAATCAACATATTGTGAGCATATAAATCACCATGCATAATACCCTTTTGGTGCAAATGATTGGCAACCGAAGAAATAGAAGTTAAAATGTTGATCACCTGCAATGCAGAAAGTTGGGTATCAGGTTCAAATACGTCCCTCGTACATGTTTTTAGCGATGGTGGATTTCCAAGATTTATATAATGCTGCGGAATGAGTTCCATTACCAGCCCTGTTTTAGATTCAGACGAATCATTAGTTTTACCAATGATTTTCACTAACGCCTCATGGTCACCAGCTTCAATGCTGGAATGCATTTCATCCTCCGGAAAACCATCACTGGTAACATCGCCTTTAAATACCTTCACTGCCACATCCTGCAACATTTCTTCACTCAATGCACGGTAAATTGTACCAGAGGCTCCCTCACCAAGCTTATTCCGAATTTTTAAACGATCATAAGAAATCAATGGTGCCTCTATTTCTGAATTGGGTGTTCTACTGCAAGGATTTCCAGAAAATGCTAGCCAAGATAGTTTAGGTAAGGATAGTAACCAGTCAGGTAAAATTTCAATTTTATTTGCAGAAAGTCTCAAAAGTGCTAATGATCTACAATGCTGCAATTCTTCGGGTAACGCTGTTAATCTATTACCTGCAAGCATCAGCTTCTCCAGCCGATAACAATCACCAATAGAAGCAGGTAATGCAGAGATCATATTATTAGTTAAAATTAACCACCTCAAATTTTTGCCTATGGCCCGGTCACCAACATGGCCAATATGATTTGCTTTAAAGCCTACAATATCTAATAACGGACAATCACTTAAAACTTCAGGATAAATAGTAAATTCATTATTAGAGCAGAAGAAAACCTTAAGCTTTTGGAGTTTACTAAAATCTGCAGGTAATTCAGATAAGCGGTTGGCAGATAAATCAAGATATTCAAGTGTATCAGCTAGATCTAAAATCTCCATAGGAAAAGTCTCTATTTCAGCTGAAAGTTTTAACGAAGTACAACCATTCAGTTCACCACGTTTCAATTGCTCTAATGTTTGCACAATATTTAGGTTTTTGCAAAGATAAATTTATAGTATAACATAATAGAACGATACCCCTATATGTTGACTCATTTGAGCATCGTTGGATTATAATTTACTATTCAATTACGAATACATTAAGGTTGCATTAGCATTCTTATAACAGTAGATATTTATCTGTCATTTTTTATTTATTAATTCGATGAATAAGAAATTTAGCCAGGTTGCTATCATGCTGAGGTACGAAGCATCTCCAGTCGATAGAAACCTGTCCGTTAATAACGAATAAACTGATACCATATTTAACTATTTTTTGAGCCTTCCTGGTATTGATCTGATGCTACTAAAAAGATCCTGAATCAAGTTGAGGAAGACGATCGAAGGGTGTTCGATGAATAATAAACCTAACCTGATTGCTGTTATGCTGAGGCATGAAGCATCTACAGGAGATGGAAACCTGTCCATTAGTACCGTACAAACTGATAACCAGTATTTAGCTATTCTTTGAGCCTTCCTGGTATTGATCCAATACTACTAAAAAAATATCCTGGATCAAGTTCAGGAAGACGATCGAGGGTGTTAGATGAATAATAAACCTAACCTGATTGCTGTCATGCTGAGGCACGAAGCATCTACAGGCGATGGAAACCTGTCCATTAGTACCGTACAAACTGATATCCAGTATTTAGCTATTCTTTTAGCCTTGCTGGTATTAATCCAATACTACTAAAAAAATATCCTGGATCAAGTTCAGGAAGACGATCGAGGGGTGTTCGATGAATAATAAACCTAACCTGATTGCTGTCATGCTGAGGCACGAAGCATCTCCAGGCGATGGAAACCTGTCCATCAATAACCGGATAAACTGCTATTACGGTATCTCTGCCTGTTAACCACCCCTCCACGGGAGGGAATGGCATTACGCCTAAAAGGTTATACGCCATGCAGGCGCTTTGGTCTTTCAGCTTTAGCCTTTACGCTTTTTTATTATAAACGCAGAAACCCCTGCAGTTGTTACTGCAAGGGTTCTGGTTAAACGCCGCTTAAGGCTTTTAAGATTTGGCACCGACCTACTCTCCCACGTGTTACCGCAGTACCATCGGCTCTGGTG
>Ga0116227_10015545_pt1 | contig 11243 bp, 10 predicted proteins | sample S1TSphgellanicum_FD_89693 | JGI IMG/M metagenome (GOLD analysis project Ga0116227, IMG submission 89693) | Host-associated microbial communities from peat moss isolated from Minnesota, USA - S1T2_Fb - Sphagnum magellanicum MG | ecosystem: Host-associated > Plants > Peat moss > Unclassified... | reverse complement strand
GCGAAGTCAAAGATGCACTTCTCGCCCTCCCGCCACATGGTGCAGGCGATCTTGTAGGGCCCCATGTTCAGTCCGTCGTCGCACAGATAATCCTCGAAGTATTGTTTGCGCTCCGGCACCGTGCGCAAGATCAGTTGACGCATGGCGCGCTTGTTACGCGCGAGCATTTCGCCCATGGCCGAGGCGAAGACGTCGTCGCCGAAGCGCACCGAGAGATCGATGCAGCGCGTGCTCGCCGTACGCAGCGCCGCCGTGATCGCGTTGAAGTCGGACAGGTTCCAATGCGGCAGACGGCAATTGTGCAGCAGGATCTTCAAGACGTCGTCGTTCAACACGCCCTTCTTGAAGATCTTCACCGGCGGCGTGGTGACCCCCTCCTCGTAAATCGTGCGTGCGTCCGTCGGCAAGGAGCCTGGCACCTTGCCGCCGACGTCGGTCATGTGGCCGAACATGGCAGCCCAGGCGATCAAGCGGCCGTTACGGTAGATCGGCATCAGCATGAGCCAGTCATTGGCGTGACTGATCGCGCCGCGCACCGAGTAGGGGTCGTTGGTGAGGAAGATGTCGCCCTCCTCGATAGTGCCGTCATAGCCTTGCATGAAGCCCCAGATGAAGGAGCCGAACTGGCCGACGACCATCTTGCCCTGGGCGTTCGCGATCATCGGAAATTCGTCATGCTGCTCGCGGATGCCGGGCGACATCGCCGTGCGAAACAGCACCGTGTCCATCTCGAAGCGGGCGTTGCGCAGGGCGCTCTCGATGATGTCGATCGTCACGGTATCGACTTTGACCTTCGCGAGACGCTTGGTGTTGCGCTGAATGATTTTGGCGGGCAAAGGCGTTCTCCGGAAGCTAATGCGATTTTCGCGAGTTGGATTTGGCCGCTTTCGCCGGCCTGGCGTACCCGTCCGGATAAATCAAAATATTTCCGAGCGCATCCACACGTCCGTGATGCCCCGGGAGCACCACCGTGGTCGAGTCCATTTCCATGATGATCGCCGGACCCTCGATGCGGTTGCCCGCCCGGAGCTTCGCGCGGTCGTAAATCAAGGCGGTGACGCGTTTGCCCTCCATGTAGCCGGGCTGCCGGCCGACCACCGCGGCCTTAGGCCTGGCCGTGCCCTTGAGGACCGCGGCGCGCTTGACCTTGATGCCGCGCCCCTGGACCGCGGCCCGCAAGCTCACGACCTCATGCTCGAGTTCCAGTGCAAACGTGAACAGCCGCTTGTGTTCAGCGTCGAACTTGTCCGAGACGGCTTTCAAGCCGCGCTTCTCGAGGGCGGCGAGCTCGATCGGCACCGTCAGACGCAGGCCTTGGCCGTGGTAGCGCAGATCGACCTGATAACCCGTGGTGATCTCGGCCCGCGACACGCCCTCGCGCTCGAGCGAGCGCGTGGCGGCATCGGCGAGCTCGGTGAGAATGACGCCGAGCTCTGCGGCATTCGTGTCGGAGAATTTCCGGACGAAGGTGCGGGCGCGCTCGTCGCGCACCGACGTCGTGGCGTCCCCGAGCGCGCACAGCACGCCGGGTCCCGGAGGAATGATCGCGGGCCAGGACCCCAGGAGCCGGGCCAGCGCGTTCGCATGCAGCGGACCCGCGCCGCCGAATGCAATCAACGCGTAGTCGCGAGGATCATATCCCTGCTCCACCGACACCAAGCGCAGCGCGCCGACCATGTTCTCGTTGACGATGTCGTAGATCCCTGAGGCCGCCTCTTCGAGCGAGAGCTTCAAGGCAGCGGCGATCTTCTGCACGGCCTTGGTCGACAGTTCGCGGTTCAGGACCATGTCGCCGCCGAGCTTCTGCATCGCAGGCAGATATCCGAGTACCACATTGGCGTCGGTGACGGTGGGCTCGGTGCCGCCTTTGCCGTAGGCGGCAGGACCCGGATCCGCTCCCGCCGACTGCGGTCCCACGCGCAGCGCCTTGGTCAATTCCGGGACGTGCGCGATCGAGCCGCCGCCGGCTCCGACGGTTCGGATGTCCACGGAGGAAGCGCGCACGGTTACGTCGCCGATCGTGGTTTCGCGGCGCAAACGCGGCTCGCCGTTCTGGATCAGTGCGACGTCGGTCGAGGTCCCGCCGACGTCGACCGTCAACAGGTTGGGAAAACCGGCCTGCACCGCCACCCATAGCGCGCCCGTGACTCCGCCCGCGGGTCCCGACATCAGCAGGTTCACCGGATACTCGACCGCCGCCTCGGTGCCGGACAATCCGCCGTCGGAGCGGAGAATGTGCAACTTCACGTCCACGGCGGTTTGTTCGATCTTGGATTTCAAGTTTTCGATGTACTTGGAAACCTTGGGACGCACGTACGAGTTCGCCACCGTGGTCACGGTGCGCTCGTACTCCTGCATTTCCGGCACGACCTCCGAGGACAACGATACCGGAATGCCCGGCAGTTCCTCGCGCGCAATGTCGCGGATCTTGAGTTCATGGGCCGCATTGGCGAACGAATTGATCAACGACACGGTCAACGCCTCGATTTTCTTAGGTTTGAGTGCGCGCAAATCTCGGCGCAACTGTTCCTCATCGAGAGCAAGCACGACATCACCCTGCGCACTGATCCTTTCATGCGCCTCGATCGTGCAGGAGAGCGGCGCCATGGGCAGCGACTTGTTGTAAATGACCCAGCCGCCCAATCCTCCCGGGACGAAAGAGCGCGCGATCTGCAGTACCTGCCGATAACCCTTGGTCGTGACCAGACCGCAGAGCGCGCCGGTCGCGGTGAGCACGGTGTTGGTGGCCACGGTCGTGCCGTGCATCACATGATCGATCGCCTGCGGCGCGATACCGGCCTTCTCGCACACCCGCGCAATGCCGTTCAACACCCCGATCGACTGATCCGCCGGCGTGCTCGGAACCTTGGCGGTGAACACTCCGCCGGATTTCTCGTGAACGAGGAACAAATCGGTGAACGTGCCGCCGACATCAACGCCTAGTCGATAACTCATGCGTCGGCCTCGACCCTTTTGATTTTCATCGCGGTGATCTTCATAGCGCCAACCATAGAGCAGCGCTCGGCGGTTTGTCGGCTAAAACACCTCGAGTCCGGTATTCGGCCAACCGGGCACGGTCACCCCTTGCCGAGCACCTCGAGCACCGAGATCACCGCGTTCTCCGCGGCTTCGCACGCACCTTCGACGCCCGCGGTGACGCGACAGTTGTGCTCGCCGGCGAAGTACATTGCACCGATGGGCCGGCCCACGAGGTCGGCATACGGCTCGATGTCGCCCGGCAAAAAATACGCGATGTGGCCTTTCGAAAATCGGTAGGTGGACCAATTTTGGACATAGCCGACCCGCACCGCCCCCGCGGCGGCGGGGCGCAGCCGCAGCAGTTCCCACAGCGCCCTCTCGCGCAGCTCGGTCTCGCTCATGCGGTTCCAGGGCGCCACTCCGCTGCCATTGATGTAGGAGCGCAATATGCCGTGGGGATTGGTGATCGAGGGCGAATGCGCGATGAATTCCAAGGGCCCGTCGGTCCACATGTTGGCGGGCAGCCCATCTTTCTCCCAGAACGGTTCCGTGAACTCGAAGCAAATCTGGATCGATTGATCGGAGCGTTGTCGCCGCCAGGCTTCGCGTTGGAGCGCAGGGACGGCACCGACGATGGGGATGTCCTTCAACACGGTCGGTGGAATGGTATTGATGCAGGTGCGACCCCGGTATGACGAGCCGTCGGCGCAGGTCACCGTCACCGCGCGCGGGCCGGCCTCGATGCGCGTCACGATCTTCTCGAGCAGCGCGGGGCGCTGCAACGAGGCGCCCATCGCGTCGATCAAGGTGCTCGTGCCGTTCTGAACCACGCTGTACGGGCCGTGGCCGGCGTCCCAGAAGTAGTAATGATTCTTGCGCAAAAAATCGAGCGCGTTGCCGGTATCAAGTGTCCAGCCCGGGACCCCGACATCCATGAGCCGCAAGGCCTCGGGCGATGCGCCCTGCTGTCCCAGGTACTCGCGCAGAGACATCCGGTCGATCGACCGGAACTCGGGCTTGCGCCAATCGAGGAGTTCCTTAAGGGGGTCGTCTTTGAGCAGAAAGTGCGTGAACAGCGCCGCCGGCGCGATCGACTTCTCATCCGCGGCGAGCCGGTTCATCGGCGAAGTCGCCCACTCGTCCGTGGGCGGCGCGCCGCCGATACTCACAGCCGTTCGCGGCAGACGGGTCTCGCCCATCGCACCCGCGGACGGAGGAACCAACGCGACGTTCAAGTCGCTGGCATTGGCCCGCACCCGGCCATAGCCGAAGCCGATCTGCGCGGCGCCGAACTCGGGACTGCCCTCGACGTCGCGCGCCGTCCAACAGCGGCCGCCGATACGCCCGCTGCCCTCGAGCACCGCGACGGTCGCACCCGCCGCTTGCAGCATCCGCGCCGCGTGCAATCCGGACATGCCCGCCCCGAGCACCAGCACATCAACCGTCTCGGGACGCTTTGCCCAGGCCGGAACGGCCGCCATCGACGCCGCCGCCGTGACGGCGCGCAACACCCTGCGTCGGGAAATGCTCATGTCCGGCCCGGGAATACGCCGGCCTTCATGACCATGCCCGGCATGGGGTGACCGAGCTGCTCCTGCAGCCAGCGACTCGTGTCCAACAATGAATCGATCGAGACATCGGTTTCAATGCCCATGCGGTCGAGCATGTACAGGAGGTCCTCGGTCGCAATATTTCCGGTCGCGGCCGGCGCAAACGGGCATCCGCCGACGCCGCCGACGCTCGCGTCGAGACTTTGGATTCCCGCCATCACGGCTGCATACGCGTTGGCGATGCCCGTGTTGCGGGTATTGTGAAAGTGCGCGCGCAGCGGCATCCTCGGCAAGGCCGCACGCAGCCGGGTGATCAAGTCCGTCACCTGGGTCGGCACGCCGACGCCGATCGTATCGGCAATCGCGATCTCCGACGGCAACCCGTCCGCACAGCTCACCGCGATCTCCACGACGCGCGCGGCATCCACCTCGCCTTCGAACGGGCAGCCGAACGCGGCCGCAATCGCCACGTGAGGAGTGATTCCCGCGGCATGCGCGGCACTCGCAATCTCGAGCCACACCGCGATCGACTCCTCGGTACTCACACCCTGATTGCGCCGGTTGAATGTATCGCTGGCCACGACCGCCATCGCCACGTCGCGGCAGCCGGCGGCGAGCGCCCGGTCGAAGCCGCGGCGATTGAGCACCAGGCCGGTATAAGAAACTCCGTCGGGCCGGGGCAGCGCCGCGAATACCGCTTCGGCATCGGCCATCTGCGGCACCTTATTGGGATTGACGAAGCTGGCCACTTCCAGCCGCCTTATCCCGGACGCGACGAGACGCTGGATGAGATCCACCTTGGTCTCGGTCGGTAGTCGCCTCGCTTGGCTTTGCAGGCCGTCGCGCGGACCCACCTCGACCAGTTCGATTTTCATAGCTGGAAACAATAGAGCAAGGCGCGCGCTCTTACCGGCTAAATCACCTTACGTCCGGTATTCGGCCAATCCGCGCGACATAGTCGAGCGCGGCGTCCATCGGGATGACCTCCGCGTACTTCGCCTGCAGGTCAAAGAGATTGGCGTCGTGCGGCGCCGCCGCGCGATCGCCGACGGCTTCACGAACGACCACCGGAATGAAGCCGTGCTGGCAGCAATCGACGGCGCTCGCGCGCACGCAACCGCTGGTCGACACGCCCGCCATCAGCACGGTATCCACCTGTATCGAGGTCAGCAAAGCGGCGAGCGAGGTGCCGAAGAACGCACTTGCGTACTGCTTGGTGATGACGGTTTCACCGGCAATGGGCGTCAGACCCCGCCCAAAGGCGCACCACTCGGGGTGCACGCCGCGCTCGAAACAGCGCAGCGCCGGGACTTTGCGAAAAAAGACGCCGCCGTTCCGGCCGCCGGGTTCATATTCCACGTTGGTGTGAATGATCGGCATTCCCACTGCACGGCATGCTTGCAGTAGGCCCGCCGCGGCTTCCCTCGCCGAGTCCACCCCGGCATACAACGGAGAACCCACACTGAGGTACGCCTCGACGAAGTCGATCACGAGCAGCGCCGGCTTGGATCCAAGGGTCAGTGAGTGTCCGAAACCACCCTTTGCGTAATTTTCCTTCAGCGCCGCATCCATGTATCGATCCTCCGCGGAAATTATCGCGCCTCAATACCGAACCAGCGCCGATCCCCAGGTGAACCCGCCGCCGAAAGCCTCGAGCAGGAGCAGCTGACCGCGCTTCACCCGCCCGTCGCGAATCCCGGTATCGAGAGCCAGGGGCACCGACGCCGCCGAGGTGTTGCCCTGGGTATCGATGGTCACGATGACCTTGTCCATCGGCAGCGCGAGGCGCTTGGCGATCGCCTCGATGATGCGGATGTTCGCCTGATGAGGGATCAGCCAGTCGAGTTCATCCTTGGTGATTCCGTTCGCGCTCAAGGTCTCCGTGACGAGTTGCCCCAAGGTGTTGACCGCGACCTTGTAAACCTCATTGCCCTTCATCTGCACGCTGGCCTTGCCTTCGCGGACCAGGTGAAAGCCCTTCGATACGCCGTCGGGGTACAGCAGCAGATCCTTGTACTTGCCGTCGGAATGCAGCCGCGTGCTGATGATCCCGGGCTCGGCCGACGGGGTCAGGACTACGGCGCCGGCGCCGTCGGCGAAAATCACGCAGGTGCCGCGATCCTTCCAATCCACGATGCGGGTCAGCGTTTCGGCGCCCACCACGAGCGCGCATTTCGACTCGCCCAGGCGCACGAATTTATCGGCAACGCTCAACGCGTAAACGAATCCGGTGCAGGCCGCTTCCAAACTGAACGCCGGGCAGCCATGGATGCCGAGCCGATCCTGCAACAGCGTGCCGACATTCGGAAATACCAGATCCGGGGTGGTCGTGCCGACGCAGATCAGATCGATGTCGGCCGCGCTGACTCCCGCCGCGAGCATGGCGCGCCGCGCCGCGTGTTCGGCGAGATCCGTGGTGGTCTCGCCCTCCGCCGCCACGTGCCGCTGATGGATGCCGGTGCGTGTGCGAATCCATTCATCGCTCGTGTCGACGAGCTTCTCCAGATCCGCGTTGGTAAGAATTTTTTCAGGCAGATAACTGCCGGTGCCCGCGATCGTTGAGTACATTTGAATCCTTCAAGCTCCGCGTGCAGCATCCAGCCGCTCGGCGATCCGCTCGGGCACTCCATTGCGTGCCTCGAGTACCGCGACTTCGATGGCGCGCTGAAATCCGAACAGGTCGGTGCCGCCGTGACTCTTGATGACGATCCCGTTCAAGCCGACCATGGTCGCCCCATTATAGCGGCGCGGATCTATCCGGGTGCGTAGTGCATCGAGCGCGGGGCGCGCGGCGAGATAGCCCAACTTGCGCATCGTCGTGCGGCTGAACTCCTCGCGCATTGCATCGGCGATGAGGCGCGCGGCGCCCTCCATCGCCTTGAGCGCGATGTTGCCGGTGAACCCATCCGTGACCACGACATCGACCTTGTCGGAAAAAATATCGTGTCCCTCGACGAAACCCACATAATTGAGATCGCTCGCGGTGAGCAGATTGTTGGCCGCCTGCACGATCTCATTGCCCTTGATTTCTTCCTCCCCAATGTTGAGCAGTCCGACGCGAGGCCGCTCATGGGCGCCCTCCAAATCGGCCGCGAGCACCGATCCCATGACGGCGAACTGGTGCAATTGCGCGGGTGTGCACGACGCATTGGCGCCGAGGTCCAGCATATAGGTGTGCCCGCCCCGCGACGGGATCATCGAGACGATGGCGGGGCGATCGACCCCGGGCAGCATTTTCAACACGAAGTGAGCGGTCGCCATCAATGCGCCGGTATTGCCCGCGCTCACGCAGGCGTTCGCGTCATGGGTTTTGACGAGATCAATGGCGCGGCGCATGGAGGAGTCTTTCTTACGGCGCAGCGCCTCGCGCGGATGGTCGGTCATCTCGACGACATCCGCCGCATGCAGGCACGCTACATTCGGCGCCGTGCGGCCGGCCAACTCGCGTTCCAAGTCGGGCACGCGCCCGATCAGCGTAAAGCGCGCATCCGGGAATTCGCGGGCGGCTGCGAGGGCGGCCGGGACCGACACCGAGGGTCCCCGGTCGCCGCTCATGGCGTCGATGGCGATGTGGATCGGCGCGGACACGGGGCGTCAGGAACTCATGCGGCGCGCGACTGGCCGCCGGCGGTGACGCAAGACTTATTCTTCGGCCGCTGCCAAATCCGCCTTGGTCTCGAGCACCTTGCGGCCGCGATAGTAGCCTTCGCGGGAAATCCGGTGGCGCGAATGGGTCTCGCCGCTCTTGGCGTCGATCGACACCGCGGGCAACGGAAGCGCGGAATGCGAGCGGTGCATGCCGCGCTTGGAGGGGGTTTTTCTGCTTTTTTGAACTGCCATGGGTGCTGTGTCCTATCAAGTTTTCTTCAACAAATCCTGCAAAACGGCAAATGGCCGCGATCGTTCGCCCGACATGTCGCGCGGCTCGCGGCTGCAAGCATCGGGCGCCACGCACAGCGCGACAATCGGCAATGCCAACAACAATTCTTCCTCGGCCAGGTCGCGCAAGCTTACCAAGCCATCGCTCACCGCATACACCTCGCGCTGCGATTCCGCCGACTCGCTCGTCGCGAATTCGCCGGCCGCGAACTCGATCTCGCTGCGGGCGTCGACCGGGAACGCGAAGCCTTGCAGGCAGCGCTGGCACGTCAACCAAACTTCTGCCTTGACCGATACCGTGGCGCCCGGCCGGCCCGTGGAAAGTTTCGCAAACTCGAAACTTGCAGCCACCAACCCGCGGGTGTCGGCCAAGACATCGAGTAAGCGCGGCATCGTATCCTGCGGATAAACGCGTTCGAGTTGTGCGCCCTCCGCGGCGAGGCGCACATAATCGACTCGATCGGGCAAGCCCGGTGCCATGGGCCGCGTATAATAGGGCCGCTCACCACCCCTGTCAAAGTCGACGGGATAAAAATATCGGGTGCAAGTCGTTGTTTTTGAAGTCTCCTCCGCCACTCATTTTGGCCTCAACCTCGACCTACCGGCGCGAGCTGCTGAACCGGCTGCGCGTGCCTTTCTCCTGCGTGGCGCCGGGAGTGGACGAGACCCGTCGCGCCGCGGAGCGGCCACTCGCCCTGGCGGTACGATTAGCCCGGGCAAAGGCTGAGGTTGTCGCGATCCAAAACCCGGACGCCGTGGTGATCGGCTCCGATCAGGTGGCGGTACGCGTCGATGCGGTGCAAGGGGAGCTGATCCTCGGCAAACCGGGCACGGCGGCGAACTGCCTCGAACTGCTGCGCGGCAGCTCCGGGCAGCTCGTGACGTACCTGACGGCGGTGGCCCTGCTCAAGCACGGCGATGGGTCGGTGTTTGAATTCGTGAATACCACGCGGGTGAACTTTCGCACGCTCGATGACGCGGAGATCGAGCGCTATGTGGCGCTCGAGGCGCCGTTCGACTGCGCCGGCGGCCTGAAAGCCGAAGCACTCGGGATCACGTTGTGCGAGTCGATCGAGACTTCGGATCCTAGTGCGCTCATGGGGTTGCCGTTGATTCAGCTCAGCGCCGTCCTGCGCGGCGCTGGATTTGCGCTGCCCTAAGAGCTCGACGAAACGAATTTGCGGCATCGCTTGTGGTGGGGCCTGCAGCCAGGCCCCGCCACACGCTACGGGCAGTTCGTTGCGTCGGGAAGTTAGGGCGTCAAATCAGCGGCGGCGGGGGCGTTTCGCTGGAGTTATCGCGTCGAGCACCGCTGAGAGTTCCGCGGGGAGGGGGGCGCTCACGTGAAATGGCACGCCGGATCCTGGCCAGTCGAAGGCGACGGATTGGGCGTGTAGGAAGGTGCGTTTGAGGCCATGAGCCTTGAGTTCGGTGTTTTTGTCGCGGTCGCCGTATTTGTCGTCGCCCAGCAGGGGGTGGCCGGCGAAGGAGGCGTGTACCCGGATTTGGTGGGTGCGGCCGGTGGGAATGTCGACTTCCATCAGGGTCGCGAGGCTGCCGAAGAACTGTATGGGCTTGAAGACGCTGACCGAGTCCTTGCCGGCGGCGGCGATGCGCACATGGCGTTCGCCGTGCTGGCGATTGTCGGTCGCGAGCGGCGCGTCGATGCGCTTGGTGCCGAGCTGCCAGCTGCCGGCGACGAGCGCGAGATAAGTCTTGTGCATACCGCCGTTGCGGATCAAGGCATGCAGTCCCGTCAAAGTCGCGCGATCGCGAGCGATGAGCAAACAGCCGCTGGTGTCCCGATCAAGCCGGTGCACGAGCTCCAGCGTCTCGCGCGGGCGCGATGCACGCAGCGCCTCGATCACGCCGAAACTCATGCCGCTGCCGCCATGCACCGCGACGCCGGCCGGTTTGTCGATCACCAGCAAATGCTTGTCCTGGAAGATGACCGCGCCCTCGAGCAACTCCAACAGGCTGCTCGACGGCATTCGAAGCTCATCATCCGCATCGATTCGCACCGGCGGCAGGCGCACGGAATCCCCCGCTTGGATGCGGTACTCCGCCTCGACGCGCTTGCGATTGACCCGAACCTCGCCCTTGCGCAACAGCCGATAAACGCGGCTGCGGGGGACCGTTTTGAAATGTCGCAGCAGGAAATTGTCGATTCGCTGGCCCGCCTCCTCGGCACTCACGGTGCGAAGGCTCACGGGACTCTTTGCGGACGGCGCGCGCGCAGGCTCAGTCACATCGGTGGTCCGCAGCGGATGGTTTCAGGCATATTGCCGGGCAATCTTCTAACATATTGATTACATTGACCGAAGACGGGTTGCCGTGATAATGTCCTAAAACCGTGTCAGGCGCTGAACCATTTCTGGGCGACGCCCTTAATTTGAGGTAAAGCAGGTAGACACCGGTTTCGGTGGCGCCCCCTTAAGGTTTTCTGGGAGCGCCGCATATTAGTTGGTTCTGGATTTCCGGTTCTGGATTTTCAGGCCATCGCTCGGCCGATGAGACAGACGCAAGAGAGCCCTATTTGAGCCTCGGCGTCTGACAAGCGGTTTACCGAGAATTAGGCCCTAGGGCTCCGTATGTTTTATTTCGGGATCAGGTTTTGGCAGAGTTGGATCGAACCGCCGGTCGCGTGGCTCGCGTCGGGTCTATCCTTATTTCTAGTATCCCGATTCGTCGCGGCACCGGCTTTTATTCTCCAGCTCTCCTCCTCGGCCCCTACCACTTTAGTTGGGGCACATGAAAAGAATGCTCGTCAACGCAGTTCAAGAAGAAGAACTGCGAGTCGCACTCGTCGACGGTCAGAAACTCTACGACTTATCG
>Ga0116227_10015544_pt1 | contig 11244 bp, 4 predicted proteins | sample S1TSphgellanicum_FD_89693 | JGI IMG/M metagenome (GOLD analysis project Ga0116227, IMG submission 89693) | Host-associated microbial communities from peat moss isolated from Minnesota, USA - S1T2_Fb - Sphagnum magellanicum MG | ecosystem: Host-associated > Plants > Peat moss > Unclassified... | reverse complement strand
TGATCTAAAAATTGATATTTGAATTTTGAATTACTATTTTGGAATCTTAAATTTATATTTTAATTCAAAAAATTATTGATTGAGTTTCAAGGGTTTTTTCTACTAGTGTTATCCATAATAAATTACTTTTATAAATAATAATAAATGATTATGTTTATTAAATCTAAGTGACACTAAATAATTATTATTATAACATTAATTTGTATATTATATAATTTGTATTTTTATATTAAAAGAAATTAATTAATTAAATTAACGTGACATTACTTTAAAATCATTGTAATTACTTCAGATAAAAATTAATTAGTATGTGCATAATTATTTGCTAATTGAACATAATTATCCACACTTTTTAATTTATAACTTCAAACCTGAATTAAAATTTTGGAAAAATTATTGTGTAATTAAAATAATTATTTTACTGATTTTAGTTTCACGAATTATTATAATAATATTATATTAAAAAATAATGTGATTAATCATTTATGATAAATATTTTATAGTAATTTTACAGTAATTATGAAAATTAATGTTATGTTTAACAAATTATTATATTTATAGTTAATAATTACCAAGAGAAAAAAATTACTTGATTTGTATTAATTTGTACAACATTAAATGTTATTATATAGCAAATACTGTAATTAGTTGAATAATAATTTTTTTAAAATTCATGTAAGAATCTACTTTTTAATAATAATTGTTAATTCATTATTTATAATTTTAAAAGAAATATTTTAAATATTAAATTTTAAATTATAGTCATTAAATTAGTTTCACATTAACTATATTATATATAATTCGATCATATTATAAAAATTAATAAAATATTTAAAAATATTTAATTATTTATGAGTTATGTATTAATAACTTGTGAGTAACTAAATAGTTAGTTTGTTAAATATTAAGAAGTTATTACTTATTAAGTATGATAATGAATAATGAATATTTGTATTGTATAGTTTATAATTTAAATATATGTAAATTTCATCATTATGAATTAAATGATTATCTAATTATCTAGTACTTGAATTGTTTTAAAATCTGAAAACTAGAAAAGTAAAGCATGAAGAAAGTTTTGGAATTACAACTTAGTTTGTAAGGAAGCTGTAATTTCAAAACTTATCCCATATTGTTTGTTCTTCATTCTTATTTTACATTATATAAACAAGGGGGGTGTGCTCATCCAATTTCACATTAAAAAATTTGTGCACATGGGATGAGCTAATCAAAAGGTTCAACCCAAAACAGAAAAACAAATAATGCACAATTATAAAATACTTACCTCCCCAACCTATTAATCTATCTAACTAGGTAGGTATCTAGTTTGACCTACCCATTTAGGTCGGCCTATGTACGTACCTACTTAAGTACCTACTTATATGAATAGGTATTTAGCCTAGGAAAGTAAAACCTACCTACTTTTTTTTTACCTAGGTAGGTAGGTAGGTAAGTAGGTAAAGATGTAAGCACCTATTTATGTACCTACCTAGGTACCTACCAACCTAATATTATTTTTTATTATATATATATACATGCCACATGGCATTTTACATTGGGCCACATGGTATAATATAAGGACATTCAAGTATTTGAATTGAATGTTTTAAATTATTTCAAAATAATAATAATAATACTTTAAATAATCATATATTAAGACATGTGGCAACACATGATTTGTCTTCAATTGTGATCAAAATAGTTGCATCTTAATCGCATGTGACAATACGTATACAATGGAGTCAAAGGATGAAATGTATTTGTTAACTTTTTTTTTCATACAATACCCTTTGCCATTTACAACTAATTTATCACATGCAACTTGTTTTAGGTGTCTAAAAAGACTTTAATTGCAAAATGTCTCTTGCGACTAAAATTTAGTCAGAAAGAATAGTCGAAAATACATGTTTTTTTTTAGTGTAATCAACTACTTTTATTTGGCCAATTAAGAAAACCACCCCAATCACAATGGCGAGTCCAAATCAACTTGTTCAAATTGACATGATAGTTTTTCTTAAAGCCTATCATTTTGGGTATTTTTTTAAATTAAAAAATCTAGTAAAAAAAACATGGCTTTATAGGAATGGTCACACTAATTAAAATTGATTTCCTAACCTTAAATTAGTTTAGATCCAAACAACAATTCAAAAGTGAATAAATATTTTGAAAATGTTAATTACTTTATCCTTCATGAATGAAAGTATATAACATCCATTATGTAAGATATGATTGTTTGGTTCTAGGTGGTTATGTAGACTATCATGAGTCACCAAATGTTTGATTTTTTTTTTTTCTCAATTTTTACCATTACCATTTTAAAAGGGCATATATTCCTCATTTTTCACCATTTTGAATGATTTAAAAGACCATGGGTGCACCCTTTAATTTTATACATTTCATTTTTAGACCACAAATATAAAAAAGGTAGATCGAAGGAAAGAGAGGTTATTAATACATTAATTGTTTAATCACTAGCTTGTTTACCCTTGTCCCAACATGCTACATACATCATGTTTTTGTGAAAATATTCATCATGTGCAACAACATCATTTTGTGTACAAAAATGATCCAACACATTTTATAATGTGGCATGAAGAGGCAATTGTCACAATTAGAATGGTCACAAAAATATTCCTAACATATATGCAATCATCAACCTTCTCATGGAAATTTAAAATATTTGCATTATGTGTTATCCTACTCCCATCAAATAATGGCATTTGCACCTTGGTTGATGTTATCATTGCCGATCCCATCTGATTGATTTGATTTTGTGGATTGTCTCATTTTGTAGAGTGGTTGTGATGGTGGCGAAGGAAGGACTTTATCATGATATGACATTTGACATATGTGTTTTTCCCCTTGCCATAGAAAAATAGTTGTTTACATCAAGTGGACGACTTTTTTAATTAATGTGTTAACATGGCATGATCAACAAAGGATTATAGTGGCCTTCCTTTTGTTATTTTGTGTGTTTGTTCATAGGTAGAGGGTATCAATAGCTTCGTAGAAAGTTCAAACCACCTCTTATTTGAGACACATTATTGTTGCAAGCAAGGGCTCTTCTAAGCTTTTCACCCTCTTAGGTTTCCCATCCATTTTTCTTTCTTTCTTTCTAATATGCTTCTTGTGATTGGTGGGGGCTTTGGAGCATGATTATTGGAGTGCCCCTTATTTATGCACTTTTGGATTCCATTCTTTTGGCTTGGACTTGGATCCACTTTCTTTGTTCCTTCCTTTGTCTCCTCGTCTTCATTGTCGTTGAGTTGAGTTCAGTTTGCATTGAATTATGGAATTATGAAAATTCCCAAATTTTGCGTGTGTTTTTCCCAATGATATTAGTCTAGTTTTGCATTTTTTTGGGCGAAAAAAATTGCCAAATATTCAATATCACAAAATTGAAGATTTTTTTTTTTGGATCAGGTTTGTTAACAGCATGGGAGGGCAAATTACCTTTTGTAATTTAATAATCTTTTTCCTTTTGTTGTAATTTAGTCTGGATTTAATTGTAAGTCCCAGCAGGGCTGCTGGACTTTGGGCAGACCTGGATTCGAGCCTGCGTCGTCTGTGCGTGCTCGCCGCTGAGTACGTTACACACAGAAACCCTAATTTCCAGAGTCCAGGCACAGTCCCTTGTCGAGAGTGTCCATCCGGTGCACGATTTCATCGGAGTGAGAGAGGGAGATAGAGAGTCGGACAACGGATCGTAAGAGCTCGAGATTGAAATCGAGATCTGTGATAGACAACCAACCCTTTCTGAAGTTGGAGGAAGCTGATTCCTGGTAGGAGGAACAATGCTTGCGCGGCGGGGATTGAGAGCTGGGGTGCGAGCATGGGTAACGGTTCGCCCCGCCCAGGCATACGCACACGCCGATTCTTCAAACTCTCAGGGATCCGCCGTTCTGCCTTTTCAAGACAATGTTCTGCGGCGCCCACAAGTGAGTGTTGTTAACTCCCAACATTTGTTTCCTAGGGTTTCGAAGTATTTGCCTTGAAATCGAATTCTTGTGTCATATATCTTGTACCATGCACTTGAGGTTCTTGCATGCTATCGTGTGGGTGAAACATTTTTTTGCGATTACTGTGGCTGAATCGACTCGCAAAAGCTGCATCATGCGATTCAGAGAGTGCATTTTGGCGATCTAAGAATTTTCTTTTTAGGGTTCAGGGTTTTCTTGTGCGAGGCGTATCAAGATATGTCTTTCAGGTGGAGAAAATAAATTGTAGGGACTTCAGGCACAGTATTAACTATTTCCTTGGAGAAATTGCAGGGGAAATTACACATGGTATTTTTGTGATCTAAGAATTTGTGTATTGTCTTTCGGATTTGAGATTTTAGGGTCTAGGGTTTTTTTGTGTGAGGTGTATCAAGATATGCCTTTCAGGTATAGCAAATAAATTGTAGAGACTTCAGGAACAGTATTAACTAATTCCTTGGAGGAAGTTGCAGAGGGAGTCGTCCATCACATTTGGCAGTAGAGGAAACATTGTACCTTTTCAAGGAGCACAACGCTTGTTGTATACTGATGTCTCAAGTGCACGGGTTGCACGTGTTGGACCTCCATCAGCAGCTCAAGATGAGGTGGGTCAAAAGACTATAACCTTTCAACTCTACTCTGTCTGAAAACCTTATCTTGATTGGTGAACCCTAAGTCCATATCACCACATCCTGTAATTGTCAAGTTTTTGTATTTGTTCATATGTCAATGCACAGGTTGATGCACTTCAAGGGATCCAAGAAATGGTGGAGGGTTCTGGAACAACTGCAAAGATGTCAATTGTGTTGAAATCTTTTGAGAAAATCAGGCCAGGACGACTGCAGAATGCTCGTAAAGTTGGGCTCCCTCAAACACGGGTTCTGTACACAGTAAATCGCTCTCCACACATTGACAAGAAGTCAAGAGAACAATTTGAGATGAGGATTCACAAAAAGCTTTTGGTTATGGAAATGGATGTTGCCAAACTACGTGAAAAGTATAACCTGCTTAAGCACCACAACATGCTGGGTGTTCAGCTGAAAGTCAACTTCCATTATCAAACGCGCCTTGACCTGAGCCGACTAAAAACTGTGTCACCTCCTTTGGAGGAAAGACAAGAGCTTCCAAATGTGGACTTAGATTCAGCACAGCAATTGGATACGTCTTCATAAGTCAGGTAGTAAAGGCAGTTGTTTCTGTTCAGATTGGCAGCTCTGCTTACACATTCATTTGGCTGTTAGTGAGTTGTGATTGAAGATAGTGACATGAGCTGCAGAGATCACTGCTTATCTGCATCAGCACAATCCAGTAAACTTTAGAATTGCTGACCCAAATATCCAACTTGCACCTTATGGTGCTTTTAAGCTCAATTTGATGTGGAGATTTGTAATTATCACTTGACTTTCCCCAATAGATCCTAGAGTGATCATGTTTCTCTAGCTCTTTTCAGAGAGGAATTTCTTTCTTCCACTGCATGAATGTTTGCTGTGGAACTATCATATATAAGCAACAACTACATTCTGCTTACAGCTATTAAGGGTCATGTTTTTAGCAATCTCAGATGAAAAGACCCTCAGTCATTTGCAGTCAGATCAATCTTCTTGGAAGCTTGGAGTGTTAGCTTTAGGCAGGACAGAAGGACAGCAAAGTTTACATAAGGGAAATTGAAACTCAAGTTTGTACCAAGGATTAGCTGTTGTGCTTGGTGCACATCAATGTCTCTACTTGTTCATCTGTTAGAATATGCACTCATCCTGATGTTAGCTTCCTGAAAACTTATTTTGTTTATTATACCAAGGTTTTAGTACTTTTGGTTCTGAAGCACCAAAATTAGACATGAAGTTGCTAGTAAACAGTATACAAAGAGATACTTAAAGTCGATGGCTAACTATGAACTGGTGGGTCATTTCAGAAAGATGGGTGGCAACTGAGTTGTACATGCAGGCCCTCCCTTGATGCAAGACAAGCAGTTGAGCTTGTTCATTGGCACAAGGCCAATGATTCCTGATTGTCATTCAGTGGCATTCCCTCTAGGCACGATGGAGGCAGGGTGTTTTGCTACATTTAAAATCTGTTATTCATGATGTAGAGGGAAAAAAAAAGTGTTTCGTTTGTGTCACTGCATTGAGAAGCTGGCCATTGCATGGGGAGTGCATTGCCACACATCCCAATACCCATTATGCTTGTTCCATATATAAAAAACCACGTTGAAAGAGCAAGGAATCCTCTAGAGAGAGGCTCGGCATAAACAACACCAATATTGAAGGGCAAGAGCATGCAAATACATGGACAAAGGCGTGAAGTGTCAACAAACAAGGACATGTCAAAATGTGCATGTTTCAAGAACACAATGACATAAGGGGTAGTGCCCCATCATACCTCCAAGTTGTCTTCCTCAATATGTTTGTAAGATGAATGGGTTTACAAGGATATTCATGAATCAAAATTGGTTTTAAGTGGAAGCAGCATAATATGATAAAAAGAAGAGTGCAATGGTGTTTTAGAAGATGAAAGATGTTCTTGAAAAGCATCCATAATTTACGAAAATTGCAATGATTATGGAAATGAGACCATATGTGATTGTAATGCTAATATGTCCATATCTTTGTATAGCTTGACATATTTGGAGTTGAGCAAATAAGGTAGATGACTCAAAAACTTGAATTAACAAATATGAGATGATGTAAATGAATGTGAAAGGAATCCACCTTAAATATGACTTTTTTGCATTAAATCAAACCAAGTTGCACAATGATAAATTTTGTACAATATGAAATGTCAAAAGATTCCACCGAAGAATCATTTTTTTAATTCCTTCATCATGGCTTTAGTGATATGTGAACAATTTGAATTTTTCACATAATTACACAAGGGGTTAAAAGAGGAATTCTTGTATTGTAATATATTCCTTTGATGGTTGTTGACTTTTTTTTGGCTACATTTTGTGATAATTTGCCAATTAGTCAAATTTTCAAAGATATTGTACAAGTTGTTTAGAGCTATATGTTTTTAGAGTTGGGATAGGAATGTAGGGTTCATTGTTTGGTTCTAAGCAAAAATTTGGTCCTTGCATGTCAAACAAATCAAGGGTGTGTTGATTTTAGGTAGAGCAACTTTAGGTTCCATAATTCATGATAGTTTCAAATTGGAAGATGTTTAGTTGATTCTCAGGTAAAAATGAATGGAAAGATGTTTTTTTGGATTTGGGTCTTTTTTTTAAAAAAATCAACATGAGCAATTTTCAATACCTTTGACAACAATTTGCATCATGTTTCTCTTCAATTGAATTTGAATTCAATCCAATTAAATCTAAATTCAATTCAATTCAATTCACAAAATCAATTCAATTTTCCATCAATTGATCATCATTAGTAATGTGCAATAGTGTGAACCCAAGTTTGGAAAAATAAAAAATGGAGATACAAAAAAAAATTAAAAATCAAAGGTGGAACTTCCTTATACATGTGGTTTGGATGTTGCATGGGTCTATGTGAATTCTCATAATGACACACCTAAGGAACTTGTTCCAAACTTTTAGAATTGACATTTTATGAATGTTTTTGTTTGGTTATGACAAGGTGTGTACATGACATTTGAAATTATTTTGATTTAAATCATCGTACCACATCACAAAAACATTCAAGTATTTTGGAAAAACACAAGTCATAAAAAATGGTGAAGGATCATTTGTAATGCCAAAATTCACAATGACAAATTGAAGTATTAAATTTAAGAAAAAAATTTCATTCATCACCTACTTCAATGCATACCAAGTTTTAAAGTCCACAAAAATGATTTTGGCGTGAGCATTGGCACAACTTAATTTAAACCAAAAGACCTTGAGAATAAAATTTTAGTGGATAGACTTTACATAGTTCATATTTTTTTGACCACAATAATCAATACACATTTGAAAAGGTTTTGTTTTTCCAACAAAATTGAACATTGAATGGAGTTGTTGAGTTATAAACGAGACATTATTTATTTATTCATTAAGGTATTCACAAATCAGGATTTTAGTTTCTTTTGTGAAAATTCATAAATTGGTTCAATGTTGATTAAGTTCATTACATATGTGAGAACAAATTTAAGATCATATATACAAGATGAATATATACATGGTCTAGTTTTTTTTCATAATTATAATAATTATAATTCAAGATTGTTGTACATCTTAAATTTAAATAGTTACTTAAACTCATTTTACAATGTTGAATACATATTTATCTATTGGTGTGTAACAACAATCCCCTTGACTTTTGAACTTGGTATCCTCTTGCAATGGAGGTATTATTGTAGTTCTTAAATAGTAGGTCTCTTTTGAAAGATATGATGTACAAAATAAAAAATGAAAAATAATCTCTGTCATTGTGATTTTGAATACGATAAGGGAAACAATGTAAAATCATTATCTAAACATTATTTTTAGCACCATTTCATGACTTTTTTGACCAATCATGTGTCACCATACCAATTTGTTGGGGGTTAATTACAACCAACTCAAGAAGTGTGAACAATTCTTGTTAGTTCAAATCATTTGATGTTTAAAAAAATATAAATGTTCTTAAATGAAACCAATAAATAATAAATATTTTTCAAGCCTAAACATGAATTGAGCCTTGCATGTTCATGTTGTAAATGCACATGGCAAGCACAATGTTTTCATTTGTTATGAGTGACAATTACAATATGGTGTATTATTTGTTGCAAGTGTTTCTTTAAGAAATCAAGTAGAGGGGGCATGGTTAAAAACTTGAAAACCAAATTCATAGTTTAAAAGTAAGATGTTGATTTTCATTCCATGATTTTAGCATTTTGGGCCCTACTTGATGTTTATTAAACTTTCATATATTATGTTTGAGATTCTACATAATTACTGGTCATGATAGTTTTATAATTGAATCAATGTATAGTTGCTAACTTATTTTTAAACATTAGTTGGAATACATTGTTGGTGTTTTATAATGGATCTACTAGTTGAGTCCAAGTTATTCAAAGGTTTTGAATGCATGCAATTGAACGAAGTACATTGTGTTTTTGTAAATAAAGCAATGAATTAATGCTTAATTTATTTTCAATCACATAGATCTTGCTTTGTATGATCGAATGGTATAACCCACGAAACTAATAACAACAGGACTAATGAACCTTTTGGTTGTTTTTGTAAAAATATTTTTGTTATGACCTTCCAAGAATTATAATTGGGAGGTATTTTGAGTTTATTTATTCAAGCTAACACAAGTCATGAAGATAAACCACGTGGTCCACATAGTGGGAACTACACTTGAAGAAGATAAACATCATAACAATGTGATAGTTGACCAATTTACCACAATGTAATAACATCGAGGATTTATAATTACATAAAGAAAATTAATATATAGGACAATAACCATATGAAACATTGATCACATGCATACTTTTATTTGATAGATGTATTATATTGCATTTAACAGTGTTCACAAAGTATTTATGTAAGATAAAAACATGTAATGAGATAAACAAATAAGGAAATATACAATTGGTTCATACCAGTGTTGTGTGTGTAAGTGTAAATCATTTACACTTACATGTATGAATTTTTTACATTTACATTTACATGTAAATACACTTACACAAACTTGTGCAAATGTTTTGGGGGCATGTAAGTGTATATATTAAAAATTTTGGTACATTCACTTTGTCTTTGGGCCTCCTTTCATTCCCAAACCCTTTTTTCAATGGTATCCATAAAGTAAGGAAATTTTATTAAATCTAGGTATGAAATGCTGAAACTTAACATTTAATGCATAAGGTTCAAGAGTAATTATAATAGTTGTACATGTAGGAATAGTGAAATTATATGCAGCAAATGTGGAGGTGTCAAGGAAAAAGGAAAGACATCATGTGGTCAATTTACCACAAAAATTGATGGTTTTTAGAGTTTTTCCCCCTCGGCCTTGAATGTTAATGTTTTTTTTATTAGTTTATTTTTATTTTAATCTCACCCTATTTTTGACCAAGCTTAGGGTTCTAGTGTTGTGTTTTCTTAACTTTAAAAATAACTTTACTATATGATCATACCTTTTTGCAAATTCATATTAATTAGTTGTGTTTGCCTCTTTTGACATTTTTTTTGCAATGGGTCATTTGGTTGGCCTATCACCAAAAATTTACAAAATCCCCTTTCCTAAAGTGAAAATCACATTTTTTACATTGTTTTACATTTGCACTATTCAACACGATCAAGTAAAATGATATAAGTGTATTTGTTTTATGCATTCACTATTTTTCATGGTGGTGTAAAATCATATGATTGTATTTTTTTAACACTTACACATAGTGTAAATAAATTTGATTATGGGATTTATACTTACATGGAGTGTAAGTCCCAAACCATTTACACTCACAACATTGATTCATACACATGTTATTGGAACATTGATCACGTAAAATAAAATTATTTAACTAAATAGATTTGTATAACTAACATAAGACTTGGCTCACACATTGGATGCCAAATTAAATATTAGACACTCAAATTCTTATAACACATTTGAATTCCAAATAAATTGATGAAATAAATATTAAAATCACTTTCATAAAATTAAATAATATGATACCATGTTGAGACATTCTTAGTATTTGTTGAATACCCATTAAAGTGTGTATGCAAGGGTGGTATTGGGCTCCAAATCCTTTTCATTAAATTATATATTTCTAATAATTTTGTAGTACACACAAATCTTTAATTCCCAAGGGGACATTAAATGTTATAATTTTACAATACCTCCATCAAACAATGTATTGTTCAAGGGGTTTATTATGTTAAGGAGTCATTTTTTTTCTCACCATATTGTTACCTTTTTTAAAATATGCATATATTTAATCCACCCTAAATTTAATTATATATTTTTTCGTATAAAAATACCCTATATTTATTTAAAATTTTAATTCTAATGGTTGAAATTGTGAGGAATGATGAGATGCAATTGGACATGGTAAAATCATGTGATAAGACTATTATTTTCTTGATGTACCATATATATTTAATTTATCTTCAACTATATAATTGGGAAACAATAAAACAAAACACCCATATCAAATGTAAATTCCTTCAAAATGATTTAATTGTCAATGGTCTAAAGATATCATCGACTTTAGGGTGAATGCATGGTATAATGTGTCAAAAGTAGCAAAAAATACACTTTTTATAAGTCTACACAAGATTCTTTAAAATGAATCAAATGAACTTGGTTTTTTTTTTTTTTTTTAATTTTTAAATTTT
>Ga0116227_10015543_pt1 | contig 11245 bp, 13 predicted proteins | sample S1TSphgellanicum_FD_89693 | JGI IMG/M metagenome (GOLD analysis project Ga0116227, IMG submission 89693) | Host-associated microbial communities from peat moss isolated from Minnesota, USA - S1T2_Fb - Sphagnum magellanicum MG | ecosystem: Host-associated > Plants > Peat moss > Unclassified... | reverse complement strand
TGTGTTGTTGTATATTAGAAATTGAAAAGTTAGTTCAAAAATGTTTTTTTTGTTTTTAGAAAGAGGAGAATGGATTTGGTATTGGTCCCCCCCCCCCCCCCCCCCCCCCCCCCTTTTTTTTTGGTGACAATAGAAAATAAAAGTTGTTAGATCTAATAATGTAGGTGTTACAACATTGGTGATGGACAAAAATATCCTAAAACTCTAAAAAAGAAGTGATGAAAAGTGGATGGCCCTTGATTTAAAAAAAAATACTTTTGACTATTGTTAGCTTTAATGTAGATGCAACTTGGCTACTATTTTTATTTGGGACTTTTTTTTTCAAAGAATTTTTGTAGGGCTTTAGGTCTTGTTGCTTTTAGGCCACAATAAAAAACGATTCTATTAAAATATGACATATATATCACTACGTAGAAGTAAATATTTAATTAAATCCATGTTAACAATAATTTTAAGAAAACAAGAAGGGAAATGAGAAGAAGGGGGAAAGGTTGGTTATTGCTCAACATATTTTTTTCCATGAAGTTTGTTAGGAGGTATGTAGGTTTGTAATGTATATGGCAAGGGTTCTTTTTTCCTTGATAGGAACAGAAAAATAGCTTACATGGCAAGGGTCTATTTGTCAATCTAAGTACAAAGTTATTGCTTATGTCATGGTTGATGGTAATGTAGTTGCTATATATGAGAACTCTTTTGAAATTGAAGATTCCCATCTCTATCAACTATCGACAACAGTACCTTATTGTTTGCTACCTTACTGGACCTTCAGACAAATATATGGAAAATTTATAAAAAGATTTCTCTCTCATTGTGCGACTAAAAAAATCTCAAAAACACTTTTAGTCACCATTTTTCAAAAGAAAAAAATCACCACAATGAAGAAATTTCGCTTAAAAAGATCCTCTGCCCCAGGATGAGGGCATTGTCAAAACAAGGGGCCTAGGAAGAGGCCATAACCATTGCACAATCCTCACCCGCATTTTGAGAATGCCATTACCCATGGGTTTTACCCATCACAACACAGCAGAGGCAAACTTTAGCATGAGCCTAAATATACATTGATTATGACGAGTACAGGGAGGGTTGTTATGCCTAGGAGAAAATATGTAGTGGTGGGCACTCGTGCTTTCCTATAGATAAAGCCCACAGGCTTTACCATACACTTAATGAAATGAAGGATCTTACACCTACATAAAGACCCCCGTGAAAATCTGTAGTGTTAGCAAAGGGCGTGAGTGAAAGTGAAAATTGGGCTGGCTGTTTCACTGTACAGTGGTATGTTCTGTTGTCCAATGGGCTATTTTGTTTTTCTTCTTTTGCAAAATAGCTATTCTCTTATTAAACACTGAGGTGACCTCGATCTTCGTCTTTCCCACCAATGCTGAATCCATAAGGAAACTCAACAAATGGAATAAATAAGTACCCCCAGTTTATAATGGGGATATTAGCCCAGGCCAAAAATGGTGATGAACTGTTTTGGAAATGGAAATTTCATGCAGCCAATGGGAAGGTTCAGCAAGCACTTGAAGTGCCTTGATTCTTTTTCTGTTAAGGTTTGGGGGATGGGGGAGGATTTTTTTTCCCTTCAAGTTCCTAATGGGTTCCCATCAGGTTCCCACTATGTTCACTAGGTTCTCAATGTGTTCCTCAAGGGTGTTCCCAGTAGCACCTTGCTTTAATCCCATATGTTTTGCCCAAAGTCCTCCCCTTCTCAGCTATATAGCTGCGCCAAAGGGGGAGGCACCCCATAATTCCATAGAATCTTCTACTTGGGAGAGCCTCCATAATTTCAACTTTATTTTTTGTGATGGGCTAATCAACATGCTCTTGGTCTTTTTGCCATCTAATAATGCCCTTGGACCAGGGTGTTTCCAAAATATGGGTCCCCTTGGCGCCACTTGGGGCAGGCAATTATTTGGGAATGCTCTGATCCTTAGGCACTCCCCTAAATGTAAGATCCATCCTACTCTTAAAAGGAGCAGGTGTAAGAACTCTCATCTGTTCTAGGAGGGATACTCATGCGCCTTTGAAAAAACCTATCCGGCTTTTTTTAGAGTGCCCAGAGGACACCTGACAAAGTGTAAAAAACATGCAGGCAGGTATCCAATGGGTACCCATTGGGTATCACAGTAATGAATAAAAAGGAAGAACCCCGATGGCAAATTTTACACTGCGGAATGCCTTCAAACCAGTGCTTTACAGAAATTTGAGACTCCCTTGGCTCCTGCCTTGGGGTCCCTTAGTTCCATAAAGCCCTAGGCCAAGGGCTTGACCCTACACCAAAATCATATTCTCTCCTTGAATGTGATGATGGTGCACATTTGAATTGGAATTTCTTATGGAAAGATAAATAACTTATTAAATGAATGATACTAGAAGAATTTTTTTGAATTCAATCATTTTTTTGGGGGAAAACGAATCCCAAGTTTGGAAGCCTCTCTATCGTCCTTGTCTCTTGTCAGAAATTGGATCCGTAAAACTTGTACCTGTTACTTCTACTGAACCTCTCTACACCTTCCCTTCTAAAACTCCGCATTCAAATGGTGCATTTGTAAATGATAGAGTTTTTAAACTGCTTAAAATGTTTTGTCACCAGCAGCAGCAGCAGCCTTGTTTTCTATCCTACTTAGAGTGGGTCGTTCCTTCACTGACATCATCAAAGCTTAAGAGTCTGAATGAAGCGAATGGTAGTTGTTATTATTTGTTGTTGCAATTCTCAGAGACTTGATTGTTGGGAGAGATGCTTTAAAAGAAAAAGAGGGATTAGATATTAGGTTTAGGTGTTAGGTTTGCATTTTTCGTCGTCGTCGTCGTTGGAGATTGATGTTCAATCTGGGTTTGGTCCCTACCAGCAGCATTTTGTTGTCGTTGTTGGGATTTTGGGGAAAACAGTTTGGATTGCGAGGGGGGGAAAAGATAAAGCTATGGTGAAAGCAGTCTTGATGGGAGCAGTTGCACCAGGACATGCAATGGGACAAGGAGTTGCAACTCTGCTGGAGCAGCTGGACCGCCATTACCTTGCACCTGATGGTTCACTTGCTACTAAATCTGCATATCTTGACCTCGTTCAGGTGCTCACCTCCTTCCACCCATCCTGCCAGTTTCTTTGTTTCTGTTTTCTGGAGGAATCAGATCGCGGGGCGGAGTATTTTTTTCCTTTTGACCCCGTCCTCTCTTGTTTTCTTGTTCTTGTTCTTCTTGTGGGCATTGAAGGTTTTGTGGGTGTTTTTGTTTTTTGGTGTGAAGGCACGGGAGGAGATGGCTAGAGAGAGATTGCGGTATTTGGAAGGTGTGGTATGTTTTCCAACTCTGACATTTCTTTTATTGTTTTTTTCTCTTCCTTTGTGAGAAGCAAGGTTTGGTGTGTAACCTTTGATCTGGAGGAGGGTCAAGGAGATGTTCCTTCTGGTGTTCCAGATGATTGTATTTATAAGGGGTTTTTCCCTTCTTGATAGATGGGGAGGTTTTTGTCTGAGAGCTGCAGGCTGTGTACAGTGAAGCAGTGGCGCTCGTAGAGGAGTACCAGCAAGCACAATCAGTGGCCAGTATGGGTGGAGTTCGGGATTTGATGTCCGTTTTTGCACAGCTTGACCTGCGATCAACTCCACAGGTACCCCTTTCCAATTCTTCATCTTCTTGATCACAAAAATGATGGGGAGTTTCTTTGATACCCATGCTTGGAAAGGTTGGAAGTTTGTAAAAGGTATTATACATGCAGCAATGCTGGTGTCCAACAATTGTTGACAAAACGTTTCAGTCTAGTGTGGCTGTCAAGATTTCCTGTACCTTGCTTGATAGGTAACAGTGCTGCTGATCAGGTATGTGGAATTGTCATCCTCTCTTAGAAGATCTAGACCTGGCATGTTCATTGTGAGGATCCAACAAATGAACATGACAGAAAAAACTCAACCAAAACTTGACACTGAATTGAGCATAAGTGAGAGTTCCTTGGGTCATTTGAAGTGTAGGTTATTGTGACAGATAGAATTTATTTGTGTCCAGAATCCTGTATGAGAAAAGTATGAGCAATGTCACTGTTTCAAACAGAGCAAGAAACTTGTGACCAACGCAGGACTCAACCCTTGCCTTGACTAAGAAAACCACTAAAAATATATCCTAGCCCAAACTAAGGCTGCTGAATTTAGCAAAGATGAGACCCACCTTTGTGATCAAGAACTGTAGTGGCATTGTGCAATTGATTGTGTATGCTCAAATTTGGACCTTGATTCTTGTTTTGATTCCTGTATACAATCTATGTGTTGGAGTGCTCAAGAGGTTTATTCTGTTTGATCAGACCTATGATGCATTGGAGCAGCGGTTAGCTGTATCTGAAGCAATCCAACGGCTCCGATTGCCTCTACTCTCTAAGGATGGAGATGTCCCAGATGATGACACAGCAGAATGGGGCAATGTGTCACGAAGCTCATTTGATAGTATCACCACTAGCATCAGCCTAAGCACTACCACTACTGTCCACACCACAACTGCGAGCACAGCAAGTGCCACTGTTGCCTCTGGGAGTGGTACTCAGGCTGAGGTTGTGGAGCCTGGTGTAGGAGGGGTGGCCAACCGGTTCTTGGGCATTTCTCCTGCATGGCTGCGGCAAACCCACTTGAGTCGTTCAGTTTTAGCAGATGTAAGTTTTTGGCATGTGATTCTTGCTCTGCACAGATCTCTATCTACCAATGTATTATGTGTAGGAATGCAGTTGAGCAACCTCAATCTGGGGCTTTTGTGTTCTTGCACAATCAGATATCTCCGACCCTGAAAACGGATACCTGTATATTCTCAAGTCAATGATCATGGGTCCACTTTTAGCTCTGCTGGTGCATCACAGCCATGTCTCTGAACACTGTAACAGGATAACACAGGGTATCAAACAACCCTCATACCCGAGATAGAGGGTCGTCTGCGCAGCAAGTGTGATAAACTTGCAGCTGCCTTTGAACCCAATGAAGCTGGTAAGTGAAGCAAAAGTTCTAACTTTTCAACTGAACATGAGGAGATTGAAAAATTGATTCTTGGGTGTTATGTGTTGTGACTATGCTTGATCACTCCTTTGTCTCTCCACAGTAATGATGACAACAGGTGTAAGGTCTGCAGATGCTGCTGGGCCACATCCATCCAACAGTTTGCAGCTTCCAGAAAGGTAAGTAAGAGAGAAGGCTTCCCCAGTTTGCCAATTCACTCTTGGACTGTTGTTCTCTAAGGAATGTTTCTGATATGCTGTTTCTTGAAGGGGGTACAGGGTTAAGCTTGCAGTTGAAGATGTAGAAGTTGAAGAAGCAGCCCTTCTTGTGGATCTCTATGCAGCGGATCGTAAATTCTCTGAGTACTACAATGTACTAAACCCTTTCCTTTGCTTCTCATGTTTGTGTTCTGGCTCAGGTTTCAACATACAGCTCCAGCTTATCAGAAGTACTGCAAGAACTGTTTACTAGGGCACTAGCTTTCAAAAGAATATTTCCTTGTCTTCCATGTCCTTTTTCACCCTGTTCAGTTGAAACTTATCTCAGAGTGGGCTTGGTTTAAGGTACTGGAGCAGATCTTAGGGATTCTATTGAGGCTTATCAAGGAGTTCAAATTGCAACACCAACATGAATATGTAGGCGTCCTCTCCAAATTCTCTTCATGTATTGTGGGTCTTGGTTGATACATGTTGAACCCTACTGTATCCCAGAGAATAAATGCATACACATGAATTCATCCATGCAGACTGAGGTCTTTTGTTGGACGTGACAGGATGGTATGAGGAAGGAATGGCTATGCAAGCGCTGCCAAACAATGAGCACCAAGCTTAGGTTAGTATTTTGTCTCCATTGTGGATTTTGATTTGATTAGTTGTTTGTAAGCTTTTAGCAGGGCAGCCTATGTTCCTGAATAAATAGAAATGTATTGTAAAGTTGTTTTCTTGTCAGGCTATTTATTTGGAGTAGATTTTCTTTTGGTGTGCAGAGTGTTGGAGCATCTGCTATTGCGGGACACGTATACGCAGGAATCATTGCCTGCCCTTCAGAAAATCAGGTCTGTGATAATTGCATTCAGACTCTTCAGAAGTCCCCTGTGTGTGCTTCTTGCTCACAGAAATTTCAAGTCTTCAGTACACAGCCTGCATGAGTTTCACTTTGTTCCTATATTTTCTTCTCCTTGTAGTAGTTCAGATGCTATGCATTTGAATGCTTCATGCTATTCAAGTGGGAGGACACTTCAATTGAGCAGCCTGAAATTGTGACTTGCACAGGGGCTATGTTATGGAGGCAAATGAAGAGGCAACTGCAGCTTATAACCGAGCGGTAATCTCCACTCGAAATCTCCTGTTCGTCGCCAGGGTTCTCAGGAGTTCTACATCATTATGCAATGTCATTTTCTGATTTATTCAGGGAATTTTTAGCTAGATGCTACACAACCAGAAGGACAAGTTGTCATATTGACTTGTGTCTTGATGTTGGATTTTTGGACTAGCAATGTGCAGACTGATAAATCCCTGGAATGGAGATTACAACATAGGATGATTTGAGGCTGTTAAATAGGATCTTAACATGTGGTGATCAAATCAGGTAACACGACTACGTGAGTATCAAGGGGTTGACCAATATTTTGATGACATTGCCAGACGCTACCACGATCTTGTAATGGTATGTATTCACAGAGATACCACTCACCTCATCTAATGTTTTCCTCAGTTAATTCCATCAATGATCCGTGTGGTTGCTTCAACTAAACTATGTTTCTACTTCTAGGACCACACTCTTGGAGGTGGTATACATTTTTATCCTTTCCCATTTGAGGCAATTTCAGAATACCTGTTGTGCTGATACACAGGTAATCTGTAATTTCTAAGTCTAAAGGGTGAGCTTTGATGAAGTAGTGATGTGCATTGGGGAGGTGTACAGAAGCTGGAAGGCATTCAGTGGACAATACAGCAGGTGGAGATGGACCTTGAATCTGCTCATGAACACACCTCTCGTTAAGTGTCCTCCCACAAAAGGACGTTGTCACTAATCGATTGTGCATGGATAATCAGAAGTGGAACTTGAAGACTCTGCCAACATGGTTTGTAACATCTCACATTCATCATATTCTGCAGCTTAACCTTGACATATTTCCACACCCTCTTGCCTTTTTCTATCAGATCCACGGTTCTAGACAGGTTACTCAAATCTTGGTTCTGGTATCTCAGGCCAAGGATACCCAGTTCGGAAGATCACTCTCAATGGTTTGTTTGTGAGAAGTGATGTCTTGCAGTGGTGCCTATTGAGATACAGAGAGCCAAATATTGATCTCTCAATATCATTGTGTACACAGCTCTATCAGTATCAGTGCTGTGTGCTTAATGCTGGATTCCTCTGTGATCCTACTTGCTGAAAGCACTTGCTGGATTGGTTTCCTGTTTTCAGTGACTTCTGTATTTCTAGACGTATACAACACTCTTAAGCCTCCCATCTGAGTTTTGCTTTGGTTCAACAACTTGAGTCTCCCTTAGTGCTTTAGTGTAAGTGTTGTCTCATTTCACATTTACCTTCAGAATGGTTGTAAAAATCCTGTGAAATTTTTTCTAATGAGCAATTTCCCTTTGTTCATGGTTTTGTATGCAAGGAGCCCAACATGACACTGAACACCAGAGGGTGCCAACTACTGTGTGCTTCATGCCATCATATATTCAAAAAAATTGGATCACTAGAAGGTACTTGTATGGTTGTTCTGTCAAGCTTGAGAGGAAAAAACTAACTGAAACTAGTTACAAGGGATCTTAGCTAGCAAAAAATCCATAATAAAACTAACTAAAAGCTAGTAACAAGGGATTTTAACTACCTAAAAACCCATGGTATTTTAATGGGAAGTGTTGTGGATTATACTGTTGAAGAAATAACGTCATATTTCAGGTTTGCCTTTCTAAGATGAGGTGTTGAAAACTTCCTATTCTATAGGTGTACACATCTCTTAAGATCCAAACAATAACTGGAAGGCCTCCTCCATCCTTCTATATATTTTTAGTACATAGCCAAAGTAGTTAAAACTATGAGGAAACAAAAGTATGTGGGGAAGAGACATCTTTGCCAAATAAACTTTGAAATTTGGAACCCCCAGCCCTCAATATAAACCAACTGTTTTGTTGATTACTTTGGCAACCATTTCTTTTTCCCAAATCATATTAGAGTTATCCGTAAAGTAAGAAAAATACAGCACCAGAGTCCTGAGTTTGGTCATACACAGGGTGAGATTATAAAAAACACCTGCCAACTATCATATAACAAGGGGTGAAACTCAGAAAACCATCAATTTTGGTGGTATATTGAGTTTCATCCTGTATTTCCATTTTCATGAGCGCCTCCACTGCTGCTACATATATTCTCACTGCTCCTACTTGTACAACCATTGTAATTACTCTTGAACCTTGTGCATTAAATACTGAGTTTTAGCATTTCATACTGAAATTTAATAAAATTTCCTTACTTTGTGGATACCACCAAAAGAGAGGATAGGGGCTGAAAGGAGGCTCAAAGACATGGTAAAGACAGGGTGATTTTGTAGATAACTCTACCTTGAAAGTACCCAAGTTAGGGGGGTCAAGTTGGTCAGTTTTGGAAAGATAGGGGATGAAACTCGTAACAAGATGTCAAAGACCCCCATCATCCTCAATATTTACAGTGGGCTTCGGCAGACTTGAACCTTTGGTCAACATTTTTGTTTGTATTGTGGTCCATATCCCTGTTCATCCAAAAACATAGTGAGAATTTCCAATCTTTGACTTCCAGCTAGTTTAGGAATTGACTCCATGGCAATCTTCCTCCTACACCCCTTGTGTAGGACCTTATTAACGAATCCCTAAATTTTGATTGCCCGAGCCAGATCCCAATTTCAATTCAAAATTCAATTGAATTGCTACCTCCATTGCCAAATGCCCTAGTGATAAAACAAAATTTCCCGTGGTTGCCCATCACACCAATGATATGGCATCTCTGACAAGTAAGTAAAGCATGGTTCAAGGTTATAAGCAAAAGCTTACTTTGGAATGCATTAGAAATTGCAAGGGTAAACCATCAATCGTACCTCGAAAATATTAAGGAACATGGCCTTACATGAATCTTGATGTGCTACTACTTCCTTGGATAGTAGACGATAGTAATCCATCTTGCGGTGTTGTTGCCTCTTTGGATAATAGCCAATACTCTGATGCTTTTTGTGGTGGTTTTGCTTTCTTGGATAATAGACAATAATTTGATGTTTCTTATGGTGGTGCTGCCTCCTTGGACAACAGATGGTAGTTTGATGCTTCTTATGGTGCTATTGCCTCTGTGGACAAAAAAATAGTATGATGCTTCTTAATAGTAGATGATAGTTTGATGCTTCTTGTGGTGTTATTGCCTCTTTACACAACAATTGATAGTCTATTGATTCTTGTGGTGTTGCTGCCTCCTTGGACAATAGATGGTAGTTTGTTGATTCTTGTGGTGTTGTTGCCTCTGTGGACAACAGACAATAGTATGTTGAATCTTGATGTGTTGTTGCTTCTTTGGACAATAGATTATTGTCTATTGAGTCTTGATGTGTTGTTGCTTCTTGGGACAATAGACGGTAGTTTGTTGTGTCTTGATGTGTTGCTGCGTCCTTAGATAGCCAATGGTAGTCTACTAAATCTTGATGTGTTGCTACCTCTTGAGACAACAAATGGTTGTTTGATGTGACTTAATGTGTTATCGCCTCCTTAAACAACATACAATAATCTATTGTGTTTTCATGTGTTGTTGCTTCCTTTGATAGTAAACTTAATGTGTTTTCATGTGTTGCCACCTTTCCAAATAATAGATGGTAGTCTGATGTTTCTTGATGTGTTATTACCTCCTTAGACAATAGACAATAGTCTGTTGAGTCTTGATGTGTTGCTACCTCTTGGGATAGTAGATGGTAGTCTATTTATTGGGTTTTATTTTGCCATTGCCTCCTTGGACAATAAACTATAGGTTTTTGGGTTTTGCTCTGTGACTACCTCCTTGGACAACAAACGATAGTCTATTGTGTCTTTTGGTGTTGTAGTTTCATGTGACGGTAGACGGTAATTTGATGTGTCTGGATGGTTTACCACCTCCTCCAATAGCAAATACTAATGTGTATGTTTTGATCTCCTACCACCTCCACCTATGTTTCTCCCATAGGACCAAGATCAATGAATGGTGGTAGGTCATCCTCTAAATCAATAAGTGGTGGTAAATCATCCTTTGAATATGATCTTTGCAAATGTTCTTGCCTATTGTCATCCTCCATGTAAGGTGAATCCTCCAACTCCTTTTTTTCAACCTCAAATTGTTCTCCTATCAATTTAACATTCTTCCTATAATGCCTTATTGCTGCCCCCTTAGCAATATGCATGTTTTTGTCCCCAAAGAAAGGGTATGTCTTTTGTACCTCCTCCTTTGTTTTTTGTTGTTTTGCTATTGGCCTATTGTCCATTATGGGATAGTAATACTAATATGGTATTGTCGCTCCTTGGTCTACCACAACAAAAAGGTATCCTTGTCCATCTTCATTGCAATTTTGTTGTCCCATTATTGGCCATCCGCCCATCATTGGGTAGTAATAATAGTAGGGTATTTCTGCCCCAAAGGAGCATGTACATTATTCTCCAACTTTTTTCTTGTATTTTGAGAGTAGGTAGATGCCTCCCGAGCTATCCACTCCCTTGCCTTCCTTTGCATGTCTGCTACCGTCTACACCTTTGACAATAGTTTTGCAACAAACTCATCCATCCTTCTCCTTGAACTCTTGGTCTCTGCCCTTATCATGCTTGCTAGATGGTATTTTTTGCAAATTATCCTCCACTCCTAGTTATTACTAAAAGTAAAAATTTAATTTCTTACAACATAGAGGTTGATAGTGGTAATGTAGATCCCAATATTTAAGTTTTCAAGTTTCGACTAGGCTCTAAGGGCTTGTTGCCTTCTTTGGTCAGATTGACCATCTATCTTGTTTGACTTGATACTTAATGATATGACTACCCTTTACTTTCCTATCTCGTCCAAACTATTTATAAACTAGCTTCCCACTATTAATGTTTTGGAATATGAGTAATTACCTTCTGTACCACCACCTCTCACCCATCTCACACCATAGATCCCATAACATACTTGAACAAATTGATATCAAATTTGGTGTTTTTTCCTTTTTTTTTTTTTTTTTTTTTTTTATTTAAAATTAATGTTTTTTTTTTTAAAATTTTATAAAAAATAAAAAGAAAGTTTTTTTTTTC
>Ga0116227_10015540_pt1 | contig 11247 bp, 9 predicted proteins | sample S1TSphgellanicum_FD_89693 | JGI IMG/M metagenome (GOLD analysis project Ga0116227, IMG submission 89693) | Host-associated microbial communities from peat moss isolated from Minnesota, USA - S1T2_Fb - Sphagnum magellanicum MG | ecosystem: Host-associated > Plants > Peat moss > Unclassified... | reverse complement strand
GCGTTTTCCCATTCGCCGTCTGAAATTGGCTCGAGACGTGATACCGAACCGCCCCGTCCTCTCCGTTCTCGCCGGTCTCGCGAGCCTTACGTGCGTCACGGGTCCAATCGCCGCCCCCATCGATATTTCACGGGCCAAGGAGAGCCTCGCGCTGAAAGACGAACTGCAAAAAACCTTCACGCTGCACGGCAAACCCGTTCCACCCGAAGTCCTCGGCGATATGGGCGATGCCGACATGGCAGATTCCGGCAGCATCAGGGTCACGATCGATGTGCGCGCCGCGATCGGCAGCAATCTCTATTTCGATCCAATCAAAGTCGAGGGCGATTGGGTCACTCAGACGAAGCTCGGCGCGAAAGACAGCGGCCTCAGAGAAGAATGCGCCTATCGTTTCGTCGGATTGACCGCAAACAAATTGCTCGTCGTCATCGCGAGCTTCAGCGGCGGCGGCTCCGGTGTGTTCTACACTTTGCACATTCTCGACGCGCAAGCGGCGCGTGGCTTCGACTTGGAGGGCCACCGGTACGACCGGCTCAATCTCACGATGCTGCGCAGTGTCGTCTTGGGCGATCGGTGGGTCGGCTCGGTCGCGATCAAAGGCGATAAGATCGCCATCACGACGACAGGCGGTCTTCCGGCCGGTGTCGGACGTCAACCGACGACCAGATTCATCCAAGCCGAGCGGCCTTGAGCCTTCGTTTGAGCCGGGCGTTGCCAATCGGCGCTGAAACCACCCCTCAAGATCGAACCCGCCGAGCCTACCGCAGGGCCGCGGCAATATTGCCACCATCGACAGTCGTTACATCGGCCGTCGTGCGCTCGGCGAGCGCGTGATGCAGGAAAGCCTGCGCCACATGCTCGGCATTGACCTCGAAACCGAGGAGATTGCCGGCCATATAGTCGGCTTGCGAAACGCCGCGCGCTTTCGAGCGGTTTGCAATCATGTCCTCCGTCAGAATCCCGGAGCGGATGCGATCGGCGTTGACGGCGTTCGAGCGAATGCCGAAAGCACCGTATTCAAGCGCATATTGACGCGAGAGAAACAATGTTGCGGCTTTGGGCAGCCCATAGGCGCCGAATTTCGGGCCGGGATTGACCGCTTGTTTCGAGGTGTTGAAGAGAAGCACGCCGCCGGTGCCTTGTTGCTTGAAGATCCGCACGGCGCTCTGGGCGACGCTCTGATGCGCAAAGAAGTTGAGCTCGAAGCTCTTGCGCAAGGTCGCGTCGTCGATCTCGCCAATGGCGCCTTCAAAGGCAGCGCCCGCATTGGAGACGACAATGTCGACACCGCCATAGGTTTCGATGACATGATCGAAGGCGGCAGCAACCTCGGCCTGCTGCGTCACATCGGCCCCGATGCCGATCGACGCATTGCCGACAGCCTTTGCAACCGCTTTTGCCTTCGCCGCGTCGATATCGACGACGGCCACATGGGCGCCCTGTTCGGCAAAAAGCTTCGCGGTTGCAGCGCCGATTGCGCCGGCGCCGCCCGTGACCAGCAATATCTGCCCGGTCAACGGCTTGGCTTTGCGCGACGACAATTTTGCCTGCTCGAGCGACCAATATTCAAGGTCGAACAAATCCGATTTGGCGAGCGGACGGAAACTGCCTATGGCTTCGGCGCTCGTCACGGTCTCGATCCACATCTCGCCGATATCGGCGGCGATCCTGGCATCTTGAAGCGAGCGGCCATGGCCGAACATGCCGAGACCGGGCACGAGCGTCAGCCGCGGCAACGGGTCGAGCATGGTGCGTTGAACGTCGTCGCGGGCATTATTGGTCGTGAAATAGGTGCTGTATTCAGCGCTAAAATCGGCGACATGTTGCGTGACGCGGGCCTGGTAGCCGTCCAGCGCATCGAGGTCGGGAGCCGGGAGCACCATGGGGCCGGTTTTGATCCTGATCGACAAGTCGGGGGTCGAGACACCACGATTGGCGCAATCGGCGACGCATTCGGAATTGACGAATTCGAGAATCGCGGCCGAGGTACGGAAATCATTCACCATTCGCTCGAAGCGCCCTTCGCCGTTCGGGACGGCCACGGCGCCGCGCAGCAGGGGCGCGATTTGGATCGCGCTCGCAAGTCTTGCCGGCAGCTTCACCGGCTTCAACGCGCGGCGTCCGTTTCGCGCCACATGATCTTCCGCCAAGCTGACATGGTGGATCATGCGGTCATAGGCTTGCTTCGCCGTGTCGCCGAATGTGAAGATGCCATGCTTGTCGAGGATCAGACCTTCGACCGATGGATTTTGTTCGTAGATTTCGGCGGCTGCCTTCGCGAGATCGAAGCCTGGCTTGATATAGGGCACGAAGCCCATCGCGGAGCCAAATAGCTCTTGGCACAGTTTCGCGCTGTCGGGCCCCTGATCGACGATGGCCAGGATCGCTGTCGAATGCGTGTGATCGACGAATTTGTGCGGCAGGAAGGCATGAAGCAATGTTTCGACCGACGGATTGGGCGCCGCCGGATCGATGAGGTTGGAGCGTTGCAGGGCAACCATGTTTTCGTCTGACAAATTGGCGAGCGCGCGCGCCTTCACAAGGGCGCCGAGCTTGACCGCCGGCAGGCCTTGCGGCTCAATCACCGCCATGTCCCAACCGCTGCCCTTGACGCAGAGCACGTCCCATTCGTCACCGACGAGATCGCAGACCCGCAGCTTTACGGAAGTATTGCCGCCACCGTGAAGCACCAGCCGAGGCTCGCCGCCGAGCAGTCGGGTCGTATAGACGCGCAACGCGAGATCACGCTGGATACCTTTGCCGGCATAGGCGCTCACCTGCGCTTCCGCGTCTTTGTCGTTCCAAAGGTTTTCCATGTCACAGCCAATGTCTAGGATTTTTGTCGAGGATTATTCATCCGCCATTGGGCGAGCGCGAGAGCATGCGTCCAAGCCGTTCGCACTCCGCGCCTCGCCCGACAGACACAATATAACCGTTGATCGATTTGAGTTAAATCAAGAAACTCAAATATTATGGGGGGATAAATGCATCGCTCATTCGCTATTGTCGGGTTGTTCGCCGGCCTGTTGGGCTTTACCGCCGCGGATGCGCAGACCAAGACCGTCAAGATCGGCGTGCTCAACGACCAATCGAGCCTCTATGCCGACACTGGCGGCCCGGGCTCGACGCTCGCCGCGCAAATGGCCGTCGAGGATTCAGGGCTCGTGCCGAAAGGCTGGAAGATCGACGTCATTGTCGCCGATCACCAGAACAAGCCGGATGTCGGCTCCGGCATCGCCCGTCAGTGGTACGATGTCGACAAGGTCGACGTGATCCTCGACGTGCCGAATTCCGGCGTCGCGCTTGCCGTCAATCAAGTCACCAAGGAAAAGAACAAAGTTCTCATCGTTTCCGGCGGCGCGACCTCGGATCTGACCGGCAAGGCCTGCAGCCCCAATACGGTGCATTGGACCTATGATACCTATATGCTGGCAAAAGGCACCGGCACGGCCATGACCAAGGCTGGCGGAAACACATGGTTCTTCCTCACCGCCGATTACGCGTTCGGCATGGCGCTCGAAAAGGACACGACGGCCGCAATCGTCGCTGCCGGCGGCAAATCGATCGGCGGCGTCCGCCATCCGTTGAACAATGCGGATTTCTCGTCTTTCCTTTTGCAGGCGCAGGCCTCCGGCGCCAAGGTCGTCGGTCTCGCCAATGCCGGCGGCGATACGAGCAATGCGATCAAGCAGGCGCATGAATTCGGCTTGACCGCGCATGGTCAGAAGCTCGCCGCCTTGTTGCTCTTCATCAGCGACGTCCATGGGCTCGGGCTCGAGACCGCGCAGGGTCTCACCTTTACCGAGAGCTTCTACTGGGACATGAATGCGCAAACACGAGCTTTTTCCGAGCGTTTCTCGAAGCGGATGAAAAACGGCGCCAGACCCACCATGAATCATGCCGGCGTCTATGCCGGCGTGCTGCATTATCTCAAAGCTGCCGAAGCCCTCGGCAATGTCAACGACGGCGCCAAGCTCGTCGCCAAGATGAAGGAACTGCCGACCGATGATCCCTTGTTCGGCAAGGGTTCCATCCGCGCCGACGGCCGCAAGATTCATCCAGCCTATCTTTTCGAGGTGAAGACGCCGGCCGAATCCAAAGCACCCTGGGACTATTACAAGCTCGTGGCGACGATCCCCGCCGATGAAGCCTTTCGTCCGCTCGCCGAGAGCGAATGTCCCTTGGTGAAAAAGTAGCGCTCCGGCGTCGCGGATAGGCTTGGCCTCCATCGGCGTTTCATGATCATCTATTCGGGGAAAGGACGGCGAGGCCGACATGATGGGTGCGCGTGCAATAGGGCGGATCGCCTTGCTTTGGACCCTTGTCGCGCTGGGCACGGCTTCTTTCGCCCTGGCGGACGATAGTCCAGCGCCGGCGCTGGACAAGAGCGGCTATACCCTCTTCAATCCGCCGCCCGACTCGAGCTTGCGCGATCTCGCCTCCGACCGGCCGACGAAATCTTTTTCGCCGATCACCGTCGACGCCGGACACGTCCAGATCGAGATGGACCTCGCGAATTATAGTTTCGGCACGTATGCCGGCGTGACCACGCGAACCTTCCTGACGGCGGACCCCGTCTTCAAGCTCGGCCTCACCTCTTTCGCCGATCTCGAAATCCAAATCGGCGGCTATCAGTCGGTCCGCACTATCGATGCGACGACGCATATCGCGCTGGCGCATGGCGAGGGCCTCGGCGATTTCATCGTCAAGACGAAGATCAATTTCATCGGCAATGACGGCGGGCCCTTCGCGCTTTCGATGTCGCCTTTCGTGAAAATTCCATCATCCGTGCCGCTGGTCAGCAATGGGCGCGTCGAAGGCGGCGTGCAGTTTCCGCTGCTCCTCAATCTGCCGGCCGATTTCACGCTGATCTCGACGCCGGAATTCGACCTCCTGAAGAATGCCAATGATTCGCAAACCCATCCTGCCTTCAAGGTGCCCTTGGGGCTTGCCCATGCCGTACCCGGCATCGACAAGCTGACGGCTTACGTCGAAGTCTATTCCGCCTTCGGCACCGATCCGTTCACCCCGCCGGTCTATACGCTCGACCTCGGGCTCGGTTACATGCTGACGCCTGCCTGCCAGCTCGACGGCGCGATCAATCTCGGCCTCAATAAAGCGGCGCCGGCCGTGCAGCTTTTTGCCGGGATCACGCAGAGGTTTTGAAGGGAATAGGCAACCTCTCAGCCGGATGAAGGGCTTTTTTTGGTGGCCACGCGTTCAGCCTATGGCACCGGATGAAAATCGTCGCGCGCCTGCGGCGGCATTTTGACCGCAAAGATCTTTATCTCCTCGCCGGCGGTCGGCACCGAGCCGCCATGCACCGTTCCTTTCGGAATGATGATGAGATCGCCGTGATGTATCGGACGCTGTTGATCGCCGAGCCACACCGTGCCGCTGCCGGAGACCACATATTGGAATTCATTGGCATCGGCATGCGTATGCTTCGGGGCATTGCCGGTCGCCACCGACATCGTGCCCTGCGGCAGAGCCACGAGCGTGCGCGTGCGTATCGTCCCGAGGCCTGGAACAACGTTGCCGATTTCGCCATTGGTCAGCGCCGCGAGGTCGATAATCATAGGCTCTATGGCCGGGGCCTGAGCTTGGACTGCCGGCGCGATCCGGTCTGCGAGAAGGCCGAGACCGAAGGCCGCAGGTATCGCTGCTAAGAGTAGAGCTTGGCGCATCATGGTCCTCCCAAGATCCTTGTCATTGGCAATAATTTTGACGGGAACTTGCCGAGCAATCAATATTCGACCTATGGCGCCTTACTTAGTCTAACTCAGATCGTAACCCCTCACCCGGCACCCCGCAGGCAAGTTTACGCAGCCTGCGTAAACTGCCTGCGGGCGCCACCCTCTCCCTCTGGGAGAGGGTGCGGACACCTATTTTATTAGGTCCTGACCCTAGCCCGCATTCGGAAGCGCGACCCGGATCGTCACTTGCGTGCCGTTTCCCGGGGAGGTTTTGGTCACGAGCGTCGCCCCGATTTGCTTGGCGAGCGCGGCGACCAAATTCGTTCCAAGCCCTGGGATCGCCGGCGTGGACGGCAACCCGATTCCGTCATCGGCAATCAGCACTTCGAGTGTCGTCGGGTTCGCTGTCGCGGCGAGGCGCACGTGACCGGGCATCCCGCTCGGGAAGGCGTGTCTCAATGCATTCGTCAGCACTTCGCTGACGAGCAGACCCAATGGGAGCGCGTTATCGGCGTCCAACCATATGCGTGCGTCGAGGTCGCAACGCATCTCCACGAGTGTGTTGAGCAAACCGACCCGGCTTGCGAGATCCTCGAGCATGGCATCGATCTCGATATCGCGGAGATCGGGGCTGCGTTGCAAGGCGAGATGCGCATTCGCGACCGCATCCACGCGCGCTATGGCTTGGTCGAGCATCTGTCCGGCGTCATCGCCGACCTTTGCGCGCTGGAGGCGGAGCATCGAAACAACCATCTGCAACGAATTCTTGATTCGATGATCGGCTTCATGCATGAGGACGTCGCGCGCTTGCAGGGCAGCCTGCAATGCGTCCTCTCTGACGCGACGTTCGGTAATATCGCTGACGACGCCTACGACCTTCTCGAGATCCACCAGCACCGCGCCGCGGCTGACGAACCAGCGCGCATCGCCTTTTGTGGTTCGCATCCGGACTTCATCGGCATAGGTGTTGCCCGTAGCCGCGGCGCCGCTGAACACGGAGCTCACCCTTTGCCGATCTGCGGCGTCCACATAATTGCGGAATTCCGCGCGCGGCATCTGCGTGGGGACTGCCGGCATGCCCAGCATCGCCGCGAATTTCGCGTCCACACTGATCAGATCGGTCCGAAGATCGACCTCCCATAGTCCAAGTCCGCCGGCATCGACCGCCGCGCGCAATCGTCCGGACATCGATCGATGCAGCGTTTCGCTCTCTCGAAGCCGGCGTTCCGCATCCATTTGATCGCTTATATCGAAGGCCATTCCGACGGAAGCCACGATGCGCCCGTCAGGACCGCGGACTGGACCGGCGTGCACCTCCAAATCGACGATCTTCCCCGAGGGGCGGCGATATTTAATGCGCTCTCCGTTGACGATTTCGCCCGTCTTCAAAGCTCTGACGATCGGATAATCATCCGCTTCATAGGCACGACCATCGGCATGGATGCCGCCATAGGACGCCAATTCGTCGCTCGTCGCGAGCCTGCGTTCCATTTGACCGAGCACGGCTTCGGATTGCGCGCTGCGCATCAATAATCGTCCATGCGGAGCCGCCAGGATCGCCGCCGCGCCGGGAAGTTGCCGGAAGACTTCGGCGAGACGTGCTTCGGCCGATTTGACGTCTCGGACGGTCCGCCTGAGGGCATGCGTTGCCCAAAGGAGCGCGGCGCAGGCCAGAACGAACATCAACACGTTGATTTGCGCGGCGCTCGTCGGGGGCCAATCCAAGAGAGAGGAACCGAGAAAAAGCCCGGATATAGCCGAACCGCCTGCGATGGCTGCGACTGCGGCGGGGAGCGTGCCGAGGAATATCCCTGCGAGAACGACGGCTGGAAAAAGCGCTATGAAATACGCGATTCCCGGGGCGATTTTTTCAAGCATGGCCCGGATCACCACGGCTGCTGCTGCCAAAGCGAGCGCGAGGAGGTAGTCGATAAAGTTGGGTTTCCCGAACCGGCCGATCGTGAAGCGTTCTCCCATCATGACCGTTTCCAACGCTAAAGACTGTAATCAGTCAGATCGCGCGCTCTGTCGTTTGGTGAGACTGGTTCTGTCCCTTCGGTGATCTAGATTGGATGCTATTTCAAAGGCCTGTGAAAGCCAAGCAAACAGGCGCTCGCCGGCGAACAGCGACAGAAGCTTCGCGCCTTGCCAAGAAAATCTAGAACAGCCCGTCTTTGCCGAAGCCGGCCGCTTCCATCGCGCGATAGACCTTGTTTTGGAACGCGGTGGTGTCGCCTTTGACGAGATCGTCGGCATTGGCGGCGACCGCCTGGCAAAGCGTATCGACCCAAGCTTTTTCGGCTTTCGGGAAATTCCCGAGCACGTAATCGTGCACCAAAGTCTTATCTCCGGGATGGCCGATGCCGAGACGCACGCGGCTATAGTCGTTGCCGAAGCGCTCAGTGATCGAGCGTAGGCCGTTATGACCGGCATTGCCGCCGCCGACCTTCACGCGGACCTTGCCGGGCGCGAGATCGAGCTCGTCGTGAAAGACGATGACTTGCTTCGGATCGAGCTTGAAATAGCGGGCCGCTTCGCCGACCGCGCGGCCGGATTCGTTCATATAGGTTTCGGGCTTGAGGATCAGCACGCGCTCGCCGCCGAGCACGGCTTCGCTCACCTGGCCCTGGAAGCGCGGGCGAAAGGCGGGAAAGCGATGCTGCGCGGCGATGGCATCCACCGCCATGAAGCCGATATTGTGGCGGTTGCCGACATAGCCGCGGCCGGGATTGCCGAGGCCGGCGAAGAGGAGCATGGCTGCTCACACGGTGACGGGGCCCGGCCTTGCGCGCAGTGCGCAAGGCCGGTCGCCGAGGCGAAGCCTTATTTCTTCTTGGCAGCGGGCGCGGCTGCCGGCTTGGCCGCGGGCTTGGCCGCCGCTGCCGGCTTGGCGGCAGTTTTCGCGGCGCCCTTGGCGCCTTTGGCGGCCGTCGCTGCCGCCGCGGCCGCAGCCGGATCCTCCGCGACCACGACCGGCGGCACGATGGTCGCGATGGTGAAATCGCGGTCCACCGTCGGTTTGCAGCCAGGCGGCAGAGGCACCGCCGAAATATGCAGCGACTCGGCGATCTCGAGCTTGCTGAGATCGGCTGTGATCGCATCGGGAATGGCATCTGCCGGAACGCGCATCTCGACGGTGTGGCGCACGACGTTCAACGTGCCGCCCTTCTTCAGTCCGGGCGAGGTGTCCTGATTGATGAAATGCACGGGGACGTCGACGCGTAGCGAGGCGCCTGGCTTCAGCCGCAGGAAATCGACATGCAGCGGATGATCCTTCACCGGATCGAGCTGATAATCGCGCGGGATGACGCGCTGCTTGGAGCCTTCGAGATCGATCTCGAAGATCGTCGTGAGGAAATGACCCGCATAGATGAGCTTGGTCATCTCACGGGTGTTGAGCGCGATCGGCTCGGCGGGGTCGCCGCCGCCATAGATCACGCCTGGAATGCGGCCTTCACGGCGAACGCTGCGGGCGGCCCCCTTGCCTGTCCCACCGCGCACCGTGGCCGCGAGCACTTTCGTCTCGGCCATATCGGTGTCCTTTTTCACGGATTATCACGGCGCGCATCGTCATAAAACGCAGGCGCGCCGCGCGGCCCTCGCCTCCAGGGGTGTCGGAATGGGACCGCTGCGCCTTATAAGGGCAGGCCGTCTTCGAGGCAAATGCAAGAAAATTAAGAATTGCTGTGGTGTCTGCGACAGGCCGACCGCTTGCTTTAGCGGTCCTAATGATGACACTTAGGGGCGCGATTCGAGCTGCTTCGTCTTTGGACGAGCCTTGAAAGCGGCGAATTTGCCGGGCAGATGAGCCCACAGCACTGCACGTCAACGGTTTCCCCGCGCATGATCAAGCCGCCTTCCGCACGCAGCCTGCTTCGCAAAATCGCTCTGCCGCTGGCTTGCCTGCTGCCCGCGAGCCTGCCGGCTTCGGCCGAAATGCTCTATGCGAAATATTCAGTGAGCCTGCTCGGCCTGCATGTCGGGGATGCCTCGGCGACGGGCCTCCTCAACGGTGCTGCCTATAAGATCGATCTCAACGCCAAGTTGACCGGTCTCGCGGCGGTGCTGGCGACGTTGAGAGTGGCGCTTGCCTCTTACGGCGCGATCCACAAGGGCGTCGTCGCGCCGGCTGCCTATGCGACGACTGCGGCCAGCTCGCATGAAACGCGCACCGTGCGGATAGCGCTCAATGCCGGCACCGTGAAGGCCGTCGATATTTCCCCGCCTTTCGAAGATATGGAAGGGCGCATTCCGGTCACCGAGGCCAACAAGCGCAACGTGGTCGATCCCTCGAGCGCATTGATCATGACGGTGCCCGCGGGCCAGCCGCTCGTCGGCCCGGCCGCCTGCAACCGCACGATCCCGATCTATGACGGCGTGCTGCGCTTCGACGTGACCTTGTCCTATGTCGGCACCAAACAGGTGTCGACCAAAGGCTATTCCGGTCCGGTCTCGGTCTGCGCGGCCCGCTACACGCCGGTTGCCGGACACAAGGTCGATTCGAAATCGGCGAAATTCATGGCCGAGAACCGGCATATCGAAGCCTGGCTCGCGCCCGTCGAGCCTGCGCATGTCGTCGTGCCTTTCCACGTGTCGCTGCTGACGCAGGCGGGCGTCGCCGACATCGACGCGGTCGAATTCAAGATCGAGCCCGGCGACGTGACGGCGGCCACCCAGCGCTGAAGCGACGTCAAAAACTCCAGCGTTCCGGCCGCGCGGGAGTTCGCCATGACGACAGGCTTCACGATCGTGATGACGACCTGCGGCAATGCCGAGGAAGCGCGGCGTCTTGCGTCCGGCCTCGTCGCGGAGAGCCTCGCCGCCTGCGTCCAGATCATGCCGATCGAGAGCTGCTATCGCTGGGAGGGCAAGATCGAGACGGCGGCGGAATGCCTGCTTTTCTGCAAGATTAAAGCGGCCGATTACCCGCAGGTCGAGGCGGCGATCCGCGCCGGCCATAGCTATGCGACGCCGGAAATCGTCGAGGTGCCGATCAGCCGCGGCTCTTCCGCCTATCTGGCCTGGATCCAAGCCGTCACGCGGTGATGGCTCGACAGGGCCGGGCGCTCATGTCACAAGCGCTGATCCCAAGCCAATCTTTAAGTGAACATGGCCGATCTCGCGTCTCTCGAACAAGAAACGCTCGCCGCTATCGAAGCCGCGAGCGATGAAGCTCAGCTCGAAACCGTGCGGATCGCCGCGCTCGGCAAGAAGGGATCGATCTCGGCCTTGCTTGCGACGCTCGGCAAAATGGCGCCGGATGAACGCAAGACTCAGGGCGCGGTGATCAATGCGCTGAAAGACAAGGTCGGCGCGGCGCTGGCGACACGGCGTGCTACGTTGAAGGATCAGGCGCTCGCCGCGCGGCTCGCGGCAGAGACGCTCGACGTGACCTTGCCGCCGCGCCCCGTCGCGCTCGAGAGCGGGCGCCTGCATCCGATCACGCAGGTGACGGACGAACTCGTGACGATCTTCGCCGAGATGGGTTTTTCGGTCGCCGAAGGGCCCGACATCGAGACGGATGATTATAACTTCACCAAGCTCAATTTTC
>Ga0116227_10015539_pt1 | contig 11248 bp, 9 predicted proteins | sample S1TSphgellanicum_FD_89693 | JGI IMG/M metagenome (GOLD analysis project Ga0116227, IMG submission 89693) | Host-associated microbial communities from peat moss isolated from Minnesota, USA - S1T2_Fb - Sphagnum magellanicum MG | ecosystem: Host-associated > Plants > Peat moss > Unclassified... | reverse complement strand
TACGTAAGCGCGGGCGCCGTGCCAGCGGGTGTCGCGCTGACGGGTGCCGTGCTGACGGGCACCGTACTAACGGGCACCGTGCTAGCGGGCGCCGTGGATACCGCCACCACGCCTGCCGCGACCGCGGCAACGAACTATGAGGACCTGGCGCAACTCGAAGCTCTGGCGCGAGCAGAGGCGCTGCGTCAATTTCCGCCGCTCAGCGATCGGCAGCGTTTCGTGATCGGCCCCATTGAGCCGAAGCTCGAGCTCGCCAAATGCCGCGCCCCTATCCGTTCCTTTCTATCTTCACCACATCACATGCAGGACCGCGCGACCGTCGAGCTGCTCTGCCCGGACAGTAAGGAGTGGCATCTCTATGTGCCGGTGCGCATCGTGTCCACCTCACCGGTCGCCGTTGCAGTGCACGCCCTCGTCGCCGGCACCGTGCTGAAGGCGGGCGATCTGCGCGTCGAGGAACACGATACTTCGGACCTGCCTTTGGGCTTCATGGACGACCCGGAAGTGGTTGTCGGTCTGACCGCCGCGCGGCCCATTCCCGGCGGTGCCTACATCACCAATCAACTGTTGGTGGCGCCGAAGGCCGTAGAGCGAGGTCAAACGGTGACGTTGGTTGCCGATACCGGAGGCATCAGCATTCGAATGGCGGGTCGTGCGTTGACCGATGGATTGTTAAATCAACGCGTTAAGGTAACCAATCTGTCGTCGGGCAAGACCGTCGAGGGGATTGCGCGGTCCGAACAAGTGGTCGAAATTATTTTGCAATAGCCCTTTAGTGAACTGCGTCACGGCCGATAACCAAACCTGAGGGTGGAGTTGAGCGAAATCGCTAAAGTTCATCCAGCCCGCGACGATAACGTGGCAAGGGCAGGCTATTTGTCCCAGGAGAATTTCGGTGACTGACAAAATCAGTGGATTCGCAGCAGCAGAGCCGGTCGCGCCCATCAAGGGCTCGAGCAGCAATGCCGTCGCGACTGACAAGCAGAGCGAAGCGACGCCCGTCAATCCAGCCCCGACGCAGTCGGCGGATCAAGTCACGCTGACAAGCTCGGCGCGCTCCCTGCAAAAGATCGAAGAGACCATTGCCAAGACACCGGTCGTGAATACCTCGAAGGTGGCGGCGGTGAAGCAGTCGATCAATTCGGGTACTTATCAGGTCGATTCCGGCAGAGTCGCCGATAAGCTGCTGAAGTTTGAGAGCGGATTGAAGTAACACATGAACCAGGATGCCCGGCTGCGTCTCGAGGATTTACTGGATCGCGAGATCGAGGCTGCGCATTCTCTGGCGGCGACCCTGGCAGCGGAGAAATCGGCGCTCACCGGTGACTCGGCCAGTTCCGTCGAACAGAAGGCGGCCGAAAAGATTCGCTTGTTCTCCGTCATGGAGAAACTGGAACAGGAGCGCCGCATGCTCTGCGACGATCCCAATGCCACCGGCGTAGCCTCCAGTGTCGTGGCGCGTTGGCGCTCACTGATGACGTTGATGGCCCGCTGCCGCAACGCCAATGAACTCAACGGACACATCATCCGGGTTCGCCAGCACCAGATCCGTCAATTGATCGATATCGTGCGCGGCAGACCCGCGGCGATCACATACGACCCCCACGGTAAGACATTTGCCAAAGCGCTGCGCGCCTTGGCGCGAGCGTAAACCATGCTAGTGTTAAGCCGACGAGCCGATGAGTCGATCGTCATACAGCCCGCCGACGGCGTGGATGCCAATATGACCATGGCGCAATTGTTTGCCAACGGGCCCATCCAGATCACGCTGCTCGGAGGGACCGGCCGCCGCGTCAAAATGGGCATCGAGGCCCCGGAACAACTTGCGATCCGGCGCAAGGACGTCGCCTAAACCGCTCAATCCGCCCCGGCCGATGAATTCTCATCGTCCAAGAATGCCTCGCAGCGCATTGGTTTTACATAAGTTTGTGGTCGCTTACATATCAAAACTGAATTTTTTCGAAGCCTACCGTTCTCGCCTTCGCGATGTGCATAATGGATCCTCCCACCTGAATTCAAACAAAGGGATCTTACGGATGGAGCGTCGTTTGCACACCCGTCACCGCGCACGCACGACGGTGTACGTAGTGATGTCTGGTAGAAAGAGCCGCATTTGCAAGGCCAAGAACTTGAGCGCCAACGGTGTGTTCGTCGAGACCGAAAATCTCGGCCTGCGTAAAGGCCAACAGGTTCAGCTCGCATTCGCCATTAACCTAGGTTTAGTGACGAAAATCCATCGCCGCACGGCGATCGTGGCGCATGTGACCCGCGGCGGCACCGGCCTGATGATGGAGCAGTTCGCCGGACGGTAGATTTGACAGATCCTGTAGAATTACAGGATGCCACCCTTCGATCCGCCACGCCCGGATGCCATCCGCATTCGCGGCGCGCGCCAGAACAATCTCAAGAATCTCGATCTCGATCTGCCCCTGAACGAACTTATCGTCGTCACCGGGGTGAGCGGGTCGGGAAAATCCTCGTTGGTCTTCGACACGCTGTATGCCGAAGGACAGCGGCGCTATGTCGAGACTTTTTCGCCCTACGCGCGCCAGTTCCTCGATCGCATGGACAAGCCGCAGGTCGATCGCATCGAAGGTATCCCGCCGGCCATCGCCATCGACCAGACCAACCCGGTGCGCACGTCGCGCTCCACGGTTGGCACCATGACCGAGCTCAACGACCATCTGAAACTGCTGTTTGCGCGCGCCGCGGTGCTGCATTGCCGGAGTTGCGGGGAGCCGGTACGCCGCGACAACCCGGCCAGCATCCAGCAGCAACTCGCCGAGCTCGCGCGAGCCCAGGGCGATCCGCTGCTGTTGCTGACCTTCCCGGTACCGATCCCGGAGAACTTTTCGGAAGCGGAGATCAGAGGCTTGCTGGAGCGCCAAGGATATACGCGCATCCATGAAAAGCGCGGCCAAACGCTGCAAGTCATCCAGGACCGGTTCCGCTGGTCGGGCGTGGACGCCTCACGCGCGGGCGACGCCATCGAGGCGGCGCTCAAAGTAGGCCAGGGCCGGCTGGACGTCTATCCGCTCGATGCAGCCGTTCCCTGGCGGTTCTCCAGCGGCCTGCATTGCGCGCACTGCGACATTCTTTACAAGGAGCCGAGCCCCAGCACTTTCAGCTTCAATTCACCCATAGGCGCGTGCGAAACCTGCCGCGGCTTCGGGCGCAGCATCGGCGTCGATTACGGATTGGTCATTCCGGACAGCTCCTTGACGCTGCGACAGGGTGCGATCAAGCCATGGCAGACCGAGTCCTACCAGGAATGCCAGGAGGATCTGGAGAAATTCGCACGCAAGCGCGGCATTCCTCTCGATACCCCGTGGCGCAAGCTGACCGAATCGCAGCGCCTCTGGGTCATCGACGGCGAAGGTGAATGGACCAAGAAGGTTTGGTACGGCGTACGGCGTTTTTTCGCGTGGCTCGAAACCAAAGCCTACAAGATGCACATCCGGGTGCTGCTGTCGCGCTACCGCTCCTACACCGAATGCTCGGCGTGCCATGGCGCACGCCTCAAGCCCGAGGCTTTGTTATGGCGTGTGGGGAGCCAGGCGGCTTTGGGGGGCCCACCCGTGGGGGGCCCCCCCGTGGTGGGCTCACCTGCGGGGGGCCCACCTGCGGCGGCCCCAGGCCTCACCATCCGCGATGCCATGCTGCTGCCCATCGATGCGGCGCTCGCTTTCTTCACGGCGCTCACGCTGCCGCCGCCGCTCGACCAAGCAGCCGATCTGTTGCTGCGTGAGATCCGCGCGCGGCTTAAATTTCTGACCGATGTCGGTCTGGGTTATCTGAATCTCGACCGTCAGTCGCGCACCTTGTCGGGTGGCGAGGTGCAGCGGATCAATCTCACCACGGCGCTTGGCACGTCGCTGGTCAACACGCTGTTCGTGCTCGATGAACCGTCCATCGGACTGCATCCTCGCGACGTGGGGCGCATCGTCGGCGTGATGCACAGGCTGCGCGACGCCGGCAACACCCTGGTGGTGGTCGAACACGATCCGAAGGTCATGCAAGCGGCTGACCGCGTGCTCGACATCGGTCCCGGCCCGGGTGAACACGGCGGTCGAATCGTGTTCTACGGCGCGACCGCGCAGCTGCGGAACGCAGCCGGATCGCTGACCGCCGATTACCTATACGGCCGCAAGCGCATCGAACCGCCGCACGCGGCGGCCGGTCGCGGCAGCGGGCGGGAGGTTCTGCGCATCAACGGTGCAACCGAACACAACCTCAAAGACATCGATGTCGACATTCCACTGCGGCGTCTGGTGTGCGTCACGGGCGTGAGCGGTTCGGGCAAGTCGACCCTGGTGCACGACATTCTTTATCCGGCATTGCTGCGCGCCAAGGGCAAGCCGACTGAAAATCCCGGCAAGCACGCCGGTATTTCCGGCGCCGATTTCATCGATGGCGTGGTCATGGTGGATCAAAGCCGTATCGGCCGCACAACGCGTTCAAATCCGGCGAGCTATGTCGGGGCCTTCGATGCCATCCGCGAGCTGTTCGCCAAGCTGCCTCAGGCCAAGGAACGCAAATACACCGCCGGCACCTTCAGCTTCAACGCCGGTAACGGCCGATGCCCTGCCTGCGGCGGCAACGGCTTCGAGCATGTCGAAATGCAATTTCTCTCCGACGTGTACCTGCGCTGCCCCGATTGCGACGGGCGGCGCTTTCGCGCCGAAGTGCTCGAATGTACGTTGCCGCGCCCCGGTTTTCCGTCCTTGAGCATCGCCGAGGTACTCGATCTGACGGTCTCCGAGGCGCTTGTCTTTTTCGCGGCGGACACCGAGGTGTGCTTGCGTTTGGGTCCGCTCGCCGAGGTCGGCTTGGACTATCTGCGGCTCGGGCAGCCCGTGCCGACCCTGTCGGGCGGGGAAGCACAGCGGCTAAAACTGGCGGGACATTTGGCCGACAACGCCGTGCAGGCCAAACCCCGCGCCGCCAAAGCCGGCGCGAAGGCCAACGCCAAGGCACCGGCGGAGCGCCGCGGCTCGCTGTTTTTGTTCGATGAGCCCACCACCGGCCTGCACTTCGATGACGTCGCCAAGTTGCTGCGCGCCTTCCGGCGGCTCATCGAGGCGGGGCATTCGCTGCTCGTGATCGAGCACAATTTGGACGTCATTCGTTCGGCGGATTGGGTCATCGACTTGGGTCCCGAGGGCGGGGACGCCGGCGGCGCCATCGTTTGCGAGGGAACACCGGCTGCCGTGATGCACGTCAGCGCATCGCACACCGGCCGCGCGCTGCTCGAGGATGGCGACAGCTTCCTCGGCGTGCAGGACGCGGGCGGCGGGCAGTACTTGGGCGCTCACATCCTGCGGTCCCCCGTGCCTACCGCCATCTCGATTCACGGCGCCCGCGAGCACAATCTCAAGAACGTCGACGTTGATCTCGGTTTGAACAAGTTCACCGTGATCACCGGCGTATCGGGCAGCGGCAAAAGCACCTTGGCCTTCGACATCTTGTTTGCCGAGGGTCAACGACGCTATCTGGAATCGCTCAACGCCTACGCGCGCCAATTCGTGCAGCCCGCATCCCGCCCGGATGTCGATGCCATTTTCGGCATTCCGCCCACGGTCGCCATCGAACAGCGCACCAGCCGCGGTGGCCGCAAGAGTACGGTGGCGACGCTGACCGAGATCTATCATTTCCTGAGGCTGCTCTACGTGAAGCTCGGTGTGCAGTACTGCCCCGACTGCAATGCGCGCATCGAACCGCAGTCCGCGGACGCGATCGCGGCACGCCTCCTGCAGGACTACCGCGGCAAGACCATCACGCTGGCGGCGCCTTTGATTGTCGCGCGCAAGGGCTTGTACACCGCGCTGGCAAAGTGGGCCCGTGGCAAGGGCTTCGCGCAGCTGCGTGTCGATGGCAAGCTCCTGCCGACGTCGAAGTGGCCGCGGCTGGATCGATTCTTGGAGCACAACATCGACATGCCGGTGGCCACCCTCAAGGTAAGCGCGTCTGGGGAGGCGGAATTGCGTCAAGCACTGGATGTGGCGCTCGAACATGGCAAGGGTGTGGTACACGTCGATGCGCCGTCGGGTTCCAGCGTGTTTTCCACCAAGCGCGCATGCCCAACCTGCGGAACGGGTTTTCCTGAACTCGATCCACGGCTGTTCTCGTTCAATTCGAGGCATGGGTGGTGCAAGAGCTGCTTTGGCACGGGACTGCAACTACCGGATTTCGACGGCGAGCAAAGCGGCGAGGAATCGGCGTGGCGCGAGGACGAATCCTCGCCCGCCGAAGTGTGCGAGGCGTGCAGCGGACAGCGGCTGAACCCAGTGGCGCTGCACGTGCTGTTCCGCGGCGGGTCGATCGCCGCGCTCACGGATCTGCCCGTCAAGGAGTTCGCCGACTCGCTGGAGCGCATCGACCTGATCGGCCGCGAGCGCGACATCGCACGCGACCTCTTGGCGGAGTTGCGCTCGAGAACGGATTTCCTGTGCGACGTGGGACTCGGTTACCTGCAGCTGAACCGGGCAGCGCCGACGCTGTCCGGCGGCGAGGCGCAACGCATCCGCCTGGCCGCGCAGCTCGGATCCAACCTGCAAGGCGTGTGTTACGTCTTGGATGAGCCCACCATCGGCCTGCATCCGCGCGACAATCTGACGTTGCTGGATACCCTCGATCGGTTGCGCGCCAAAGGAAACACCCTGGTCGTGGTGGAACACGATGAGGATACGATACGGCGCGCGGATCACGTCATTGACCTGGGTCCCGGCGCCGGAACTCGCGGCGGCCGGCTCGTGGCACAAGGCACCGCGCTGCAGCTGGCGCAACTCCCGCACTCGGTGACCGGGCGCTGTCTGGCATCGCCGCTGCAGCATTCGCGCGGCCGCCGCCGCGTGGTGGATCGCACCAGTCCGATGATCGAGATCAAGGGCGCAACCTTGCACAACCTGCGGCGGGTCGACGCGCGTATTCCGCTGCACGCTCTTAGCGTCATCACCGGTGTGTCCGGCTCCGGCAAGTCCTCCCTGGCACGCGATGTGTTGATGGGCAATCTGCGGCGTGCGCTGGCGCGGCCAATCCGTTCGGAGCGCAGCGCCCGCGGGCCGGCGGGTTCAACGGCCGCCCGCGGTGCCTTTACGCCGGACGGCTGCGACAGCATCACCGGGTGGGAGACCATCAGCCGCGTCTTGGAGGTGGACCAAACTCCCATCGGCAAGACGCCGCGCTCCTGCCCCGCCACCTACATCGGATTTTGGGATGCGATCCGCAAGCTGTTCGCCGAGACCACCGATGCGCGCATACGCGGATTCACCGCCAGCCGCTTCTCCTTCAATACCGCGGGCGGCCGCTGCGAAGTCTGCGAGGGCCAGGGAATGCAGCGCATCGAGATGAGCTTCCTGCCCGACGTACAGGTGCTTTGCGACGTGTGCGGCGGCAAGCGATTCAATCCCGAAACATTGGGAATTCTGTTCAAGGGCAAGAGCATCGGCGAGGTGCTGGCCATGAGCGTGGAGGACGCACTGGATTTTTTTGCAGCCGTCCGCAGCGTTCACCACCCCGTGGGTTTGTTGAATGACGTGGGCCTGGGCTACCTCAGCCTCGGCCAGCCCAGCCCCACGCTTTCCGGCGGGGAGAGCCAGCGCATCAAGCTGGTCACGGAGCTGACCAAGGTTCGCACCGACGCCTTAGGGATGGACATCGCGCGTCGCGAGAAGCAGCACACGCTCTACGTGCTCGATGAGCCCACGGTGGGATTGCACATGGCCGATGTCGAGAAACTGCTGCACGTGCTGCATCGCCTGGTCGATGCCGGCAACACCGTGGTGGTGATCGAGCATAATCTCGATGTCATGGCCGAAGCCGACTGGATCATCGACTTGGGTCCCGAAGGCGGCTCCGGCGGCGGCCGCATCGTCGCGCAAGGCTCTCCCGAGAGCATCGTGCGCAAGTCGGCCGCCAGTCATACGGCGAGGATCCTGGGAACGTTCCTGGAGGAACGCGGCGTGGCTTGATACTCGTATCGCCTCAACCGCTGTCGTCCACGGCATGCGCATAGGCTACCCGCGGCCAAGTTTGTTATTGTGGGCCGTGGACATGCAAGAGCAATTCGGCGACGTCAGCGTCGCACACGATGGACCGGTGGCGGTCATCACCATCCACCGTCCTCCCCACAACCATGTGTCGACCGTGCTGGTGCGCGACCTGGCCGACACGCTGACGAGAATCGATGTCGACCCGGATCTACGTTGCAGTGTGCTGCAAACCGAGGGCAAGAGTTTCAGCGCGGGCGCCGATTTCGCGAACCTGGACGAGGTCGGTCAGCTGGACCTTGAAGGCGCGCGTCAGCTGTATGTCGAGGCAGTCAGGCTTTTTTCCGCCAATAAACCCATCATAGCGCTGGTTCAAGGCGCCGCCATCGGCGCCGGACTGGGCCTCGCGCTCGCGGCGGATTTTCGCATCGCTGCGCCTGAGGCGCGTTTTTCCGCGAACTTCGTCAAGCTCGGCTACCACCCGGGATTCGGCATTACGCATACCTTGCCGCGCATCATCGGCCATCAGAAGGCGCTTCTCATGTGCCTCACGGGCCGGCGCATCAAGGCCGAGGAGGCGCTCGACTGGCAATTGGTCGACGAGATCGTGCCGGCGGAGGAGCTGCGCGCAGCAGGACTGCGCTTTGCTCACGAAATCGCCGAGAATGCACCCCTCGCGCTGGTATCGATCCGCGCGACCCTGCGTGCATCCCTCGCGGCCGCCGTGAAGGCGCAGTCGGACCTCGAGAGCCTCGCTCAGGCGAAACTGCGCGGCACCGACGATTTCAACGAAGGCGTACGCGCCGTGCGCGAGCGGCGCGTCGGCCACTTCACCGGACGCTGATGGTCTTCAGACTCGACGCTTCAGCGCGTGATACACCACGAGCACGACCACGGCACCGACCACGGCCACCAGCATGCTGTAGAGATTCACGCCGGTCACGCCGCTCATGCCAAATGTCGAAAACAGCCACCCGCCGACGAACGCGCCGACGATGCCGAGAATGATGTCGAGGACCAAGCCGTCACCCTGCTTGTTGACGAGTTTGCTGGCGATGAATCCCGATATGAGCCCAAGTACGATCCAAGCGATGAAGGACATGTTTTCCCCTTTTAATTTTGGGACGCCGAAGTATTGATGCGCCGTCGCGCACGCGTAGCGTCGATTGCTTGAATTATACGCGACGCTGTCGGGATGTATCGCGCGGCGTGTAGTCCTAACGCGCCATTGCGTGTAGTTCAAATGCGCGTAGCAAAAACAATTTGCTACGCGGCAGTCACTGGGTCCAACAAACCCGGGTCGTTGTTCTTCGGTGCGTTGACACGGCTGCTGACTTCGAAGGCCACCATCAAAGAAGCGTCGTAGGGCTGCAGCACCGCTCTGGCTTCCTGCAGCGAGCCCGTCAGCCACGCCTCACGGTCCTCCCTGCGCACGATCGCCGGCATGCGATGCGGATTGCTGCCGCCGTTGTGAATGTTGCTCATCAATGCATTCGCCGGCAACGTGATGTGAACGCAGCTCTCGATGGCCGTGCCGTCGGATTTGATGGACCGGTCCCAAAGTCCGGCAAAGCCGAACACGGCCTGATCGTTGAGATGGATGTAATAAGGAGCCTTGCGTCCCGCGGCATCCACGTGCCATTCGTAGAAACCCATGGCAGCTTGCAGGCAGCGTTGCCCCCTCTGCCACGGGCCGCGGTAGGACGCCGTCGTCTGCATCGTTTCGATGCGCGCATTGATGGTCGAATATTTTCCAGGCACGCCCTTGGCGAAAAACGGAATCAAACCCCAGCGGACGCACAGCCCGTGACGTACACCATCTCGGACGCGCACGATGGGCACCTGCTGCGTCGGCGCAACGTTGTAGCTAGGTGGAAATTGCCATTCCGCACGAACGAGATTGAACTCTCGTTCGAACGAGGCATCATCAGGCGATACATAGCGGCCGCACACGGCTGCTACGATACCAGTTCGTGCGAAAACTCTGTGACGGGCGCAGTTGTCGCCCTTTCCCTCCGGTTCACGGAGCCCAGATTTATTGAACTTAAAATCTTTTCACTCGCGCCCGCACGACACCTTGCAAGAGCGCAGACTGCGCCCTCTCAGCCGCACTGGGCTGCATGGGCCTCCCGCATTTTCGCGAGGCCACACATCGAGGTTTAATTTTATGGAACAAGTTAAGAACACGACCCCCACCAAGAATATTGTCGAGACGGCCGTTGAGGCGGGCTCCTTCACGACGCTCGCAGCCGGCCTCAAAGCGGCTGGGTTGTTGGAAACGCTCGCGGGCAAGGGACCCTTCACCGTTTTTGCGCCGTCGGACGAAGCCTTCAAAAAACTGCCCCATGGCGCACTCGAGAGTTTGCTGAAGGACAAGGCCAAGTTGAAGGCGGTCCTCACCTACCATGTCACCAGCGGCCATCTGTTGGCGAAGGATCTGAAGTCCGGCGACGTCAAGAGCGTGGAAGGCAGTCCGTTGCACGTCACGGTGGCGGGATCCAAGGTCCAGGTCAACGACGCGCATGTCACGAAAGCGGATATCGTCGCTTCGAACGGAGTCATACACGTCATCGATTCGGTGATGTTGCCCAAGAGTGTAAAGTTGGCCGACGCCGCCTGATTCATTCGGCTCGACACGGTGGCCCCGAAAGCGGGGCTGCTGTTCTCACACCAACGCTTCGCTACTTCCCGGCAGGTGCATCCGCAGGCGGTCTCTTGCGCGGCGTCTTGGCGTGCAACCCCTCGTCTTGAATGAGCCGCTGACGCACGTACAGAAAGCGGATGTCTTCGTATTCGAACGCTGATCCGGTGGAGTAATAGCGAAAAGCGATGTGCGCACGCTCATCCACCGCGTTGGCCACACCCAGTCCCCACGACACGTCACCACGGTATAGACGGAACAGATCGACACCATACTCGGTGGCGTAATCGGCGGCAAAACCGACACCGTCGCGCAACGTCGAAGGACCGAGCAGCGGCAGCACCAGGTAGAAACCGGGATGCATGCCCCATACTGAAAGCGTCGTCGCGAAGCCGGTGGGAGCGGCCGGAACCTTCAATTTGGCGGCGACATCGATCAGCCCGCCGATACCGATGGTGCTGTTGATCGCGAATCGCTCCAGGCTGCGCAGCCCCAACTTCAAGCGCCACTGCAGCACGTAGTTGATGACGCTGTCGACTTCCGCGAGATTATCGAAGAAATTGTGCACGCCAGAGCGCAACGGCCCGGGAATGCGCAAGTATGTATTGGAGACCGGCAG
>Ga0116227_10015538_pt1 | contig 11249 bp, 9 predicted proteins | sample S1TSphgellanicum_FD_89693 | JGI IMG/M metagenome (GOLD analysis project Ga0116227, IMG submission 89693) | Host-associated microbial communities from peat moss isolated from Minnesota, USA - S1T2_Fb - Sphagnum magellanicum MG | ecosystem: Host-associated > Plants > Peat moss > Unclassified... | reverse complement strand
TTGCAGCACGCTGCTTAAGGACGGTTCGACATTAACCCGATCGGGTTGCGGGGTCGAACCAGCCCTAAGCATTTGTCTGAAGCGGCATCTGTTGGCGCGCCGACCCAGTTATTTGCCGACGATGCCTTAGGCCCGGTGCGCCCCGCATGGCCAAGCGCGATGCGGGGCTATGCGGGCTGGCGTCCGTTGCTCTTGCGTAGGGACGCCAAGCCCAGAATGGCGGCGACGGCGCCGTAGCTGACCAGGCCTGCGGCCACCAAAATGATCAGCGTGACGATGGAGACAGCCCTTCCGGCCACCGGCACCAGATGAATGCGCGCCTCGTAGAGCGCCGCCGCCATCACGCAGGCTGCCAAACCCATGCGTGCCAAGCGCGACCATAACATTTTGTCCGGCACCAGATAGCTCCGGCGGAGCAGGAGCACCGCCAGCAGCACCACGTTCACCGTCATCGCCAGGGTCGTCGCCAAAGGTGGCCCCACATGTTTGAGCGGATGCATCAGCGCCAGGCTCAGCGTCACATTCAGCACCAGAATGCCCATGCCCACGCGCACCGGCGTGGTCATGTCGCCGCGGGCAAAAAATCCTGGGCCAAGCACCTTGATCAGCACGAAGGCCGGCAGCCCCGCCGCATAGGCGGCCAGGGCCTGGGCGCTGAGCGAGGCATCCGCATGGGTGAATTTGCCGCCGACAAAAATGGTTTGCAGGATCGGGTCGGCGATAATCAGCAACGCCGCTGCCGCCGGTAGAGTCAGCAGCATGGCATATTCGATCGCCCGGTTTAATGACGCCAAGGCGGCCTTGGTGTCGCCGGCGCTGATCTGGCGCGAGAGCATCGGCAGCAGCGCGGTGCCCACCGCAATGCCAAGCACGCCCAGCGGCAACTGGTTGATGCGGTCGGCATAATACATGAATGACACTGATTTTTCCGGCAGATAGGTGCCGATCACCGTATCCACCGCCAGGCTCAGCTGGGTAATGCCCGCGCCAACCAGGCCGGGCGCCATGCGCCGCAACAGAAGGCGCATGCGCGGTGTCATTCGTGGCCGTGGCAAATGCAGCCGCATGCCGCTGCGGCGCACCGCCCAGTACAGCAACCCAAGCTGGGCCACACCGCTGAGCGAAACGCCGATTGCCAGCGCATGGCCTGCGGTGGGCACAAACGGCACCAGCGCATACATCGATGCGATGGCGAACGCATTATACAGCAGCGGTGCTGCCGCCGCGGCAACGAAGCGATGCAGCGCGTTCAGCACACCGGAGAGCAGGGCGGCCAGACAGATGAGCAGCAGATAGGGAAATGCCAGCCGCGCCAGCACCACAGTAAGCTCGAATTTGGCCGGATCATCGGCAAAGCCGGCGGCGATCACATGCAGCAGTGGCCGCATGAAAATCTCGCCGAGGATGGTCAGGCCGAGCAGCCAGAAGGCCAGGGCGGCCGCGGCCTCCTCGGTAAACCCCCTGGCCACGTCTTCCCCTTCGGTGACAAGAAGGCCGGAGAACACCGGCACGAACGCCGCGTTGAACGCGCCTTCGCCGAACAGCCGCCGGAACAGATTCGGCAGCCGGTTGGCCACCACATAGGCATCGGAGGTGGCACCCGCGCCGAGGAAATGCGCAATCAGCAGATCCCGTATCAACCCCAGAACGCGGCTGCCCATCGTCCAGCCGCCAACCGTCATGATTCCTCTAAGCACGCAAAAACCCCGTAGGGTGGATGAAATCCACCATCCCGCCGATCAAAATTCGTCCCGCACACGGCGCGAGAGCACGCCGGCAATCGCCTGGTTCAAGCTGATGCGCCCAGCCAGCAAATCGGCCACTGCCTGGCAGATCGGCAGATCGACGCCGGCTGCCCTTGCCACCAGAGCCGGGGCGGTGGCCACACCCTCCGCCACCGGCCCATCCGCGGCACTGCCAAGCTGCAAGCCTCGCCCCAGCGCCACCCCATAGGCAAAATTGCGGCTCCCAGCACCGGTGCAGGTCAGCACCAGGTCGCCAAGCCCGGAAAGTCCGCCCACCGTCTCCGCCCGGCCGCCTTGGGCGACCACCAGCCGCGAGAGTTCCGCCAGGCCACGGGTGATCAGCGCGGCGCGCGCATTCTCGCCAAACCCGGCGCCGCTCACCGCGCCGGCGGCAATGGCGATCACGTTTTTCGCCGCCCCGCCAAGCTGTGCCCCAATCGGATCGGCATTGCCGTAAAGCCGAAAATTCGGCGTGCCGAGCAATTCCAATACCCTCTGCCGCAACACCGTATCTTCCGAAGCCACGACGGACGCCGCCGGCAAACCGGCGGCGATCTCATGGGCGAAATTCGGCCCGGTCAGCACGGCACGCGCCACGCCAGGATGAAGCTCAGCCGCGATCTCCAAGGGCAGGCGCAGCGTGCCCAGTTCCACGCCCTTGCAGCAGATCAGCAGCGGCGCTTGCGGCCGCATCGCCGCTAGAACCAAGCGCATATGCTGTACCGGCACCGCCATCAGGATCGCATCCGCGTCGCGCGGCAATGTGCCGGTGACGGTGATCGAGTCCGGCAGGATCGACCCCGGCAGGCGCCGCGAGACCCTGGCCGCCAAGGCCTCGGGGTGCCGCGCCCACAGCGTCACCGCGCACCCGGCCCGCGCCGCCTGGATGGCCAGCGCGGTGCCCCAGGCGCCCGCGCCGATAACAGCGACCCTATTCATCGGCCAGCCTGATCAGCGCGGTGCCTTCGCCCGGCTCCCGATCACCCAGCCGATCGAGCAGAGCCGACAGGATCGGCGGTATCTCGGCCTCGAACCGGAAGGGCGGGTTCACCACCACCAGGCCGCAGCCGTTCAGCCGTGCCGCATCCACTGGTTCGCGGAGGAAGAATTCCGCCGCGACCACATCGCGCAGACGGCCGTTTCGCAGCGCATCGTGAAACGCCCTGACCGGCGCGCGATGTTTGATCGGATACCAGGCCGCCACCACGCCGGCGGCGAAGCGGGCAGAGGCGTGGCGCAACGCCGCCTCCAGCCTGGCAAATTCGTCAGTGGCTTCGTAAGGCGGGTCGATCAGGATCAAGGCCCGGCGTTCAGGCGGCGGCAGGAAGGCGCCGATGGCTTCGTACCCGTCGCGCAGATGCACCGCCATGCGCGGATCGCGGCCAAAATTGCGGCGCAGGATCGCATGGTCGTCAGGGTGCAATTCGCAGGCGATGGCGCGGTCGCCCGGCCGTAGCATGGCGCTGATGATGGCGGGCGAGCCGGGATAGAGCCCAAGCGAGCGCACCAGATCGACATAAGGCCGCAACGCTTCCGGCGTATAGTCCAGCAGCCGTAGAATGCCACGCGCTGCTTCGCCGGTGCGCAAGGCGGCGTCGGCGTGCAGATCGTAGCGGCCGATGCCGGCATGGGTATCCAGTACGCAAAACGGTTTTGCCTTGCGCGCCATTGCCTGCAGCAGCCACAGCAATATGGCGTGCTTCACGCAATCGGCGGCGTTGCCGGCATGGAATGCGTGGCGGTAATTCACCGGCCGCGCATCTCATCCAGTGGCCAGCGTGGACGGGGAGGGACGTCCATCGCATCGAAAAGCCCAAGACGCAGCCGCTCGATCCCGGCCCAGGCCACCATAACCGCATTATCGCCACACAGCCGCAGAGGCGGTGCGACCAGGTCCACGCCGCGTGCGCCGGCCAGGGCCGAGAGGCGCGCACGGATCGCCAGATTGGCGGCAACCCCGCCCGCCACCACCAGCAGACGGGCCTGCGGCATCATCGCCAGCGCGTGGCCCACCCGGTCGGCCAGCACATCCGCCACCGCCGCCTGGAACCCGGCGGCGATATCCGCGGCATCTTGTGCCGGCAGCGGCCCGGCCGGAAACCCCGCCACGATCTGCGCCACCGCCGTCTTCAGCCCGGAGAAACTGAAATCGCAGCCGGCGCGGCCGAGCAAAGGGCGCGGCAGGGCGAAGCGGCGCGCATCGCCGCCGGCCGCCAGCTTCTCTAGCGCGGGGCCGCCCGGCCACCCAAGCCCCAGCATTTTGCCCACCTTGTCGAACGCCTCGCCCACCGCATCATCGATGGTGCCGCCGAGCCGGCGATAGACCCCAACCCCCTCCACCGCCACGCATTGGCAATGCCCGCCGGAGACCAGCAGCAGCAGATAGGGGAAGGGCGCGCCATCCGGCGTCAGCCCTGGTAGCCGGGCGGTGAGTGCGTGCGCTTCCAGATGATTCACCGCCACGAAGGGCTTTTGCATCGCCATCGCAATCCCCTTGCCGACACCCGCCCCCACGATCAGCCCGCCGATCAGCCCCGGCCCAGTTGTGGCTGCTACCCCGGTCAGATCCGCAAAACCAAGCCCGGCCGCCTGCATCACCTGGCGCACCAGCCCGGGCAGATGCGCCAGATGCGCCCTCGCCGCGATTTCCGGCACCACGCCGCCAAACGCCGCATGCTCGCTTTGGCTCAGCACCGCCTCGGCCAAAACCCGGCCCTCCGCATCCAGCACGGCCGCCGCGGTTTCGTCGCAGGACGACTCAATTCCGAGAACGCTCATGCAACCAGGCGGCGCCAGGCGCGCATCAGCCCAAACCTTACGTGCAACGCAACGCTCCCCATCATGGGAAAAACTTTCCTCGCCATGCGCGCGGTAATAGGACACGCCGATGACCGTCGCCCATCCCCCCGCAGCGCCCGCCCTTCGTCCGGCCCCGATCATATCCCATCACAACCGGCGCCTGCCGCTCCGCGTCGGCAGCCGCGCCTCGCCGCTGGCGTTGGTGCAGACCCGCGCCTTTCTCAGCCAGATCATGCATTTCTGCCCGGTGCTGCGCACACCCTTCGCTGGTGATACGCCGGTGTTCCAGGAACACGCCATTCGCACCACCGGCGACATCGTGCAGAATCGCCGCCTGGCGGAAATCGGCGGCAAGGGCTTGTTCGCCAAGGAAATCCACGAGGCGCTGGCCGATGGCCGAATCGATTTCGCCGTTCATAGCCTGAAAGACCTGGAAACCGAACTGCCCCCGGGCATTGTGCTGGCCTGCACCCTCTCGCGTGAAGACGCCCGCGATGTGCTGATTCTGCCGCCTGGCGCCACCGTGCCGGACCCTAAAAGCCCGTTTGCAACCTTGCCGCACAACGCCCTGATCGGCACCTCTTCCGTTCGCCGGCAAGCCCAGCTCCTGCACCAGCGCCCTGACCTGCGAATCGGCCTGATCCGCGGCAACGTGCAAACCCGGCTGGACCGTGTGGCCAATGGCGATTTCGCCGCCACGCTGCTGGCCTATGCCGGGCTGCGGCGCCTGGGGCTGGACCAGCGTGCCAGCCTGGTGATCGCGCCCGACATCATGGTGCCGGCCGCTTGCCAGGGCATTGTGGGTGTGACCGTGCGGGCGGCCAACACCGAATTGCGCGATCTGCTCTCCGGCATCGAAGATCCCATTGCCCGCGCCGTCTCCACCGCCGAACGCGCCATGCTGGCGGTGCTGGATGGCTCCTGCCACACCCCGATCGGCGGCTTTGCCCGTGTGCTGCCAGACGGCACGCTGCGCCTGACCGGCCTCACCGCCAGCGAGGATGGCAGTTTCTTGCTGAAACGCAGCCTGGATGGCGCCCCCGCCGACGCCCACCGCCTTGGCGCCGAACTCGGCGCCTCGCTGCGGGCGGATAGCCCTCCATCCATTTTCAGTCCCTGAACCGGATGGACGCAGCCCGCCGGAGCATTTTGCTCACCCGCCCGCGCGATGATTCGGCTGGCCCAGCCAGCCGGATTGCTGCGTTGGGCTACCGGCCGCTGATCGCCCCCATGCTGCGCATTCAACCGCGCGCACCCACGCTGCCGCAAAATATCCAGGCGATCCTGGTGACCAGCGGCAACGCGCTCCCGGCGCTCACCCCCGGGAACACCATGCTGCTCGCGGTGGGCGACTCCACCGCCAGCCGCGCCACTGCCGCCGGCTTTACCCAGGTATGCAGCGCCGGCCGTGATGCGGAGGCATTGGTGGCACTCGCGGTTGCAAAACTCGATCCCAGGGCCGGGGCGCTGCTGCTGGCCAGCGGCGCCCGCCAGGGCAACAAGCTTGCTGCCGATTTGCGTGCGCACGGCTTCCAGGTGAGGCGCCGCGTATGCTATGCGGCTCTCCCCGTGCGGCGGTTTCCCACCGAGGCGGCCGCTTCTCTCGGCTCGGGAGAGCTGCATGCGGTGCTGTTCCTCTCCGCTGAAACTGCTGCATGTTTCGTGCGTCTGATGCCACCGATGTTGCATCCTGCCCTCGAATCGGTCGCTGCCTTGGCGATCGGTCCCGCCGCCGCCGCCGCCCTTGAGCCTCTGCCCTGGCTTCGGATATGCCGTGCCGAAAACCCCACTCTGGATGATGTTTTGGCCCTGATATGACCGACTCGCAAAGCCTCTTCTCAGACCAGCCAAGCCCCACTCCGCCGGTGATCGACCACGCGCCCGAGCCACCACCACCACCACCGCCGGCCCGCCAGCGTCGTGGCGGCACGCCCTTGCTGCTGACCCTGGTTCTGTTCGCGGGCCTTGCTGGCGGCCTGTATTATGTCTGGTCGCATCCGCAGCCGGGTGAGCCGCAAGCCGCCCAGGCTGCCGACACGTCACCTGCCATCGAGGCCGCCAAGGCCGAGCTTGCCGCCAAAATCCAGGCTTTGTCCGACCGCGTCGACAAGCTGGAAAAGCAGCCCGCCCCGGAAGCGCCCCCGCCGGCACCGGCCGACGCCAGCGCGCCAAATCCCGACCTCGCCGCCAAGCTGGACGACCTGACCAAGCAGATTGCCGCCCTCTCCGCCAGGCAGGACCAGCAGGGCCAAGCGCTGCAAAAGGCCAGCGAGATCGCCGCCCAGAAACCCGCCGACCTTCTCGCCGCCCCCGCGCCTGAGCACCAGGCCGCCGACCCCGGCGTGGCTCAGGCCCAGCAGCAGCTCGCCGATCTCGGCGGCAAGCTGGATCAGGCCTTGGCCCAGCAGAAAACCGCTCTCGATGCGCTGGATCAGCGCCTGGGAAAACTCGAACAAGCCCCGCCGCCCCCGCCAGCCGCCCCTGCCGTCTCGCCCGACAAGGACGCCATCGACACGCTGAATACCCGGGTTGAAAAACTGGAGCAGACCGAAGGCCAGATAACCGGTGCAACCCGCGATGCGGCGCTGGCGGTGAAGCTGGAGGCCGCCCAGGCCGCCTTGCAATCCGGCCAGCCGCTTGGCGCGCTGCCCGGCGCCCCGCCGGCGCTGGCGCGCTTTGCTACCACATCGCCGCCCACCGAAGCCGAATTGCGCGCCGAATTCCCCAAAATCGCTGCCGCCGCCCGCGCCGCCAGCCGCCCGGAGGATGCCCAAACCTCGTTTTTCGGCCGCGCCTTGGCGCGGGTTGAGCAGAGCGTGACGGTGCGCCGGGGTGACGAGGTGATTGTGGGTGACCCCGCCGCCGGCGTGTTGGCCAGGGCGCAGGATGATGTGAATGAGGGCGATCTGAAAGGCGCCATCGCCGCCCTCTCTGCCCTGAAGGGTGCGGCCGCCAGCGCCGTGCAAGGCTGGGTGGAGGAAGCAACCGCGCTGCTTGAGGCGCGCGCCGCTTTGGCCGCCTTGGCAGCACACGGCTGATGCGCCGCATTCTCTGGCTGATCGCGGTCTGCGCCGCGGTCGTCGCCGTGTCGTGGTGGATCGGCCACCTCACCGGCGGGATGTCGCTGCAGATTGGCGCCACCCTGGTGCAGGCGCCGCTCTCGGTGGCGGTGCTCGCGCTGATCGTGCTGGTGGTGGTCGTCTATCTGGCCAGCCGCCTGCTCGCTACCCTCTTTCACCTGCCAGGCGCGTTCCGCCGCGGCGGCCTGGCGCGCACCCGCCAGCGCGGCGACGCGGCGGTCACCAGCACGTTGATCGCCCTGGCTGCGCGCGAGCCGGGCGACGCCCGGCGTGAGGCGGCCCGCGCCCGCCGCCTGCTCGGCGACACCCCGCAAACCCTGCTGCTCGCCGCCTATGCCGGCAGCATTTCCGGCAACGACGCCGAAGCCGAAGCGGCGTTTACCGCGCTCTCTGAGCGCAAGGATTCGGCTTTTCTCGGCCTAAGAGGCCTGTTGCGCCTGGCGATCGCGCAAGAGGATTTCGTGCGCGCCGCCGAGCTGGCCCGGCAGGCCGAAGCCGCCCATCCCGGTGCCGCCTGGCTACGTGGCGAGCGCACCCAGCTGGCGATCCGCACCGGCGCGTGGTCCGACGCGCTGCAGCTGACGCATGATGTGGCGCCGATGGCGGGCTTCGGTGCCGCTGCCGCGGAAGCGGAAGCCGACCCCGCCGCCGCCCATAAACTCGCCAAGGCGGCGTTCCGGCGCGACCCGGCTTTGGCCGCCGCCGCCATCGCCTATGCCCGCCGCCTGCGCGAGGGCGGGCGGGAAAAGGCAGCCCAGGATGTGTTGCGCAAGAGCTACGCCTTGGCGCCAAACCCGGCTTTGGCCGAATTCGCCCTGGTGCCCGCGCCGGATAAGCGCGCCCGGCTGCAAACCGGCACCGATCTGGTGAAGGGCGCGCCGGACCACCCGGAGAGCCGTCTGCTGCTGGCCCGGCTGTCGCTCGAGTCCGGCCTTACCGGTGAAGCTCACCGCCATATCGAGGCGGCGCGTGCGGCCGGGCTGGATCAGCGCCGGGTGCATCTTCTGCTCGCCGACCTTGCCGAAGCCGAAGGCAACGATCCTGCTCACCGCGATGCCCTCCGCCAGGCTGCCATGGCTCCGCCCGACCCCAGCTGGCGCTGCGAGCATTGCGGCACCACGCTCGCCGCCTGGTCCCCCGCCTGCCCCGCCTGCCACACGGTCGGCCGCGTCACCTGGGGCACCGGGCCACGATCGAGCGTACCGGCGCTGCCGGCGCCGGTGTAAGGCATCGTCGGCACATAACTGCGTCGGCACGCCGACAAAGATGCCGCTTCACACAAAGGCGCGAGGCGCCCGTTCGACCCCGTAACCCGATTCGGTTAATGTCGAACGGGCCCTAAGAACGACGTATGGGCGAAACCCATGAAACACCGAGCTCCGCTTGGGGTTCGTTAACCCGCCACCTAGACCACATGTCCGTCTTTGGGGCGGGTGACCCGCCCCAAAGACGGACATGTGGTCTAACAGATGAGCTATCACCGCCCCGGTGCCCAAACCACCCGGTCATCTACCGCATATGCCAAACACGTAAACCCCGCCGCGCGGCACTTTCCTAGCGCCCGTCCCAGCGGATCATACCCGCCCTGAGTCGCCGCCACCTGGCCCCCAGGTGCAATCGCAAAGGCTCGTGGCAACGGCACCGTCAGAAAATGCGCATATAATGCACGCGTCTTCTCGTTAAGCCACGGCACCGCCGATACGTTATCGAGCGCTGCAAACCCGGAAGCGGGTGGCCCTTTTGGTGGCGGCGGCGGTTTTACCCACACCACGTCGTTATCCACCGCATAGGCCCTGCACTCGATATGGGCGTTCGCGCAGATCGACATCGCCTTCTGCAACGGGTCAGCCCCGCTCACGATCGACAGAAACTCACCGCCGGTGCCGACAACGAAAGCCTTCGGCGGCGCGTGGCTCAGAAACGCCCGATACGCCTCGCGGCCCTTGTCGTTCACCCACGGCACCGCCGCCACATCATCGATCGCCGCGAAGTGCGTGGCTGCTACCGCGGGCGCTGCGGAGGGTGCGACAAACACCACATCGTTATCCAGTGCATAGGGCACGCAGGTGAAGTGCGCATCGCGGCACAGCTTTTCCGCACGGCCCAGCGGATCGAACCCGCCTTGCGTGCTCACCGCCTGGCCGCCAACCCCCACCAAAAACGCCCGCGGCAGAGGAAGGGTAAGGAATTTACGGTAATTTTCCCGCCCTTTGTCATTGACCCATGGTAGCGCGGCAACATTATCGATCGTCGCGAAATTTGTCGGTTTCGGCCAGGCCAGCGGCATGTATTGCGGATACACCGCACGGCTCGGCATTCCGATCCGCGCCAGGAACGCATCCAGTTTCGGCGCCCAGAGCGGAATCGACTCCGGCCGGCTCAGCATCTGGTGCGAATCCTCCATGAAACTGCCGACATCCACCAGTTCCACGCTCGCCCCATGCGCCGCATAGGCCTCGCGCATTGGCCCCCACACATCGGGTCCGAACAAACTGTCGTTGTCGCCATAGAACCAGATGCTTGGAAGCAGCGTGTAGTTGCCCAGCCGCCCGGCCGCCTGCACCAGCGCATGCCCGCCATCCTCGAACCCGCCGCAGGCCGAGCTCTGCACGCCGCCGACGAAATTCACCAGCCCGCGCACATGATGCGGCTGCAACGCGCCCAGCCCAAGTGTATTCCAGCCACCAAAACTCTGCCCGGCCACCACCACGCGCTGCGGATCGATCCGCGGGTCGTTGGAAAGATCGTTGATCACCGCTGCGATGTCGTTGCCATTATCCATCGCCATCTTGTCCAGCTCGCAGCCATAGCGCTCCTGCTCGCCGCCGGAGCCGGCAAAGCCGCGCATCATCGGCAGCGCCACCGCGTAGCCGCGCGAGAGGAAATAATACGCCGACATGGTGAACCGGTAACGCGGCGCCGCCGCATGGTCCGATGCATTGCCGCTGCTGCCATGGTTCATCACCGCCAGCGGGAAGGGGCCAGGCCCATCCGGCATATACAGCGTCACCACCAGATCGGCCGGCCGGTCCGGGTCGCCCGGCAAATGCAGAACCTGTTCATGCATCGGGGCAGGGGGCACAAGTTTAGGATTGGGCGGGTCTTCCGCTGCACGCGCCATTCCGGCCAACAGAATGAGAGCCGCAACAATGTGGTTCAGGCGCATGGCGGACTCTTGACGGGATGCTAAGGGCCCGTTCGACATTAACCGAATCGGGTCACGGGGTCGAACGGGCCCTTAGCCTTTGTTTGCGGCGGCACCTCTGTCGGCGTGCCGACGCACTTATGTGCCGACGATGCCTAACTCACCAACGAGCTACAGTCAGCCGGCCAAGCTTCGCAAGCCTCAACCGGTGTCGAAACATGTCGGCACACCGGCATCTACCTCAGGGTGGACGACAGCCGCTCAACCTAGGCGTTGCTGCTCGCCCACGCAGCCATTTTCGGCACGGCACGGAGGATCTGATAGCCTTTCTCACCGACAATGAGGGCGGCAAACCGGCCATCATGTCACCGGCCAAACCCCGTCGGGCAGGCTTCTAGCCCACCATCCCAAACCCGCCGCATCCGGCTAATGGCCGCTGCCGCTCTACGCCCCAGGCCAGATTGCGATAACGCCTACGCG
>Ga0116227_10015537_pt1 | contig 11249 bp, 6 predicted proteins | sample S1TSphgellanicum_FD_89693 | JGI IMG/M metagenome (GOLD analysis project Ga0116227, IMG submission 89693) | Host-associated microbial communities from peat moss isolated from Minnesota, USA - S1T2_Fb - Sphagnum magellanicum MG | ecosystem: Host-associated > Plants > Peat moss > Unclassified... | reverse complement strand
GCCATCGCCAGCTCATCGCACCGCGATTTCGCACAGCGCGCAAGGCAAGGCGGCGCTTGGGTCGTGTTGCCCAGCCCGCGCATCGCAGGCTGTTTCGGTCTCCAGTCGGAAGCATCGCCCCAATGAACCTCGAACTTGATAGTTTGCGCCGCCATTTCGCGCGGCTTTTGCTGATGTTGCTCTGGGCGCATGTGCCTGTGCTGGGGCTGGCGGCCTGGTACATGGGGCGCTCGATCGTCTCGGCCATGCTGGCCGGGGCGGTGCTGGCCGGGGCCTATCACCTCATCTGGCTGCAGCGCGGCATTGCGCCTGCCACGCGCTATCTTTCGGCTGTCGCGCTGGTCGGGGAACCGGCGCTGCTGCTCTTTCTGCTGCGGGGCCATCCCTGGCAGATGGACATGCATATGTATTTCTTCGCCATGCTGGCGCTGACCATCGCCTGGTTCGACCGCACCGCCATCCTTGTCGCGGCGGCGGCGACGGCCTTGCACCATTTGCTGCTGCTCTATTTGCTGCCCTTTGCGGTCTTCCCGGGTGGGGGCAATCTGGAGCGGGTGCTGCTCCATGCCGTCATTGTTGCCTTCCAGACTGCTGTGCTGGTCTGGCTGAGCAATATGGTGGTGGAGAGTTTCGAGCGCATCGGCCGCATGAGCGCCGAGATCGTCGACAAGAACGAGGCGCTGGAACTGCGCACCGCCGAGGCCGAGGAAGCCAACCGGTCGAAAAGCATGTTCCTGGCCAATATGAGCCACGAAATCCGCACGCCGATGAATGCCATTCTCGGCTTTTGCCATCTGTTTCAGCGCACCCAGCTTGATCCGAAGCAGCGCGATTACATCACCAAGATCAATGGTGCGGGCGTGTCGCTGCTGCGGCTGATCAACGACATCCTCGACTTCTCCAAGAATGAGGCGGGGAAGCTGACGCTGGAGAGCCATGTCTTCGATCTGCGCGCCTCGATCGAGAACCAGATCCATCTGGTGGCCGACAATGCCGCCACCAAGGGTGTGGCGATCCGCCACCATGTCGAGGAGGATGTCCCGGCGCAACTGCTGGGCGATGAGTTGCGCTTCAATCAGGTGCTGCTCAATCTGCTGAGCAATGCCGTGAAATTCACCAGCGCGGGTGAGGTTTCGGTCTCGGTCCGGCTGCTGGCCGGTGACGCGAAGGAGGCGCGTTTTGAACTCTCGGTGCGCGACACCGGCATCGGGCTGAACCCGCAACAGCAGGCCGCGCTGTTCAATGCCTTCACGCAGGCGGACAGTTCGACCACGCGCAAATTCGGGGGCACCGGGCTGGGACTGGCGATCAGCAAGCAGATCGTCGAGCTGATGGGCGGCCAGATCCGCGTCGAGAGCGAGCCCGGCGTGGGCAGCACCTTTATCGTCACGGTGGGCATGGAACTGCCTCAGGGCATGGATGCCATCGCGTTGCAGCCGACGGCGGCCTTGCGCAAGCTGAAGGTGCTGGTGGCCGATGACAATGCCGCCGCGCGCCAGATCGCCGGGGAAATTTTCCGCGACTGGGGCATGGTGGTCGACCTTGTCGCCTCGGGGGCGGAGGCGATCAGCGCCGTTGAGATGACGGTGCAGGCGGGCAAGCCCTATGATCTGCTGCTGCTCGACTGGAAGATGCCCGGCATGGACGGCATCGACACAATCGAGGCGATGCGGCGCATTCCCGGCTTGTCGAAACCGCCGGTCACGCTGATCGTCACGGCCTATGGTAATGACGTGTTTATGGCGGAGCTGGGCAAGGCGGAGATTTCGGCTTTCCTCACCAAGCCGGTGGATGCCCGCGCTCTGCTGGGCACGATCACCAATCTGTTTATGGATGCCCCTGAAGCTGAGCAGCAGGCCACGCAAGGCGGCGTGCCGATGGTCTCCCCGGCGCTGCGCGGCTTGCGCGTGCTGCTGGTGGAGGACAATGAGATCAACCGGGAGATCGCCGAGGAATTGCTCACCGACGCCGGATTGTTGCTGGATGTCGCGGAAAATGGCCGGATCGCCTGCGATCTTATGGCCGAGCGCGGCACGGATTATGCCGCGATCCTGATGGATGTGCAGATGCCCGAGATGGACGGCATCGAGGCCACCACCATCATCCGCCGCAGCTGGTCCGCCGAGGCTCTGCCGATCCTGGCCATGACCGCCCATGCCTATGAGGAGGAGCGCCAGCGCTGCTTTGCCGTGGGCATGAATGACCATATCGCCAAGCCGATTGCGCCCGCCAATCTGGTCCGCACGCTTGATCGGTGGCTGAAGGCGGATTGCGCGGTGGCCACACCCGTGGTCGCGGTGGCCGAGCCTGCACCCAAGGCTGAGGCCATTCTGCCCGATCAGCTGCCGCCCTTTGGGCTTGAGGCCGCGCTGGGGCGGGTGAACGGCAAGGCGGCGCTGCTGCGCAAGCTGATCCTCTCCTTCGCCGACAGCTATGCCGATGCCGGGAAGAGCCTGAGGGCGATGCTGGCACGCGGCGACCATGCCGAGGCCCGGCGTTATGCCCATACGCTCAAGGGCGTGTCTGGCTCGCTCGAACTGCCCGGGGTGCAGGCCATCGCGGCGGAGATCGAGCGGCGGATCGCGGCGGAGGATGTCGCCGCGATCGACAGCCGGATCGCCGAACTGGAGGCGACACTTGCTCCGGCCATCGCGGCTGCGCTCAGCCTGAAGGCGGATCGGCAGGTCGTGCAGGCTGACACCGGCCCGGCGCAGGTCGATCCGGCCGAGGTGGCCGCCGCCGCCGCCCGGCTGCGTGACCAGATCCAACGGCGCAGTCTCAAGGCGCGGTCCGGCTTCGATACGCTGGCGCAGAGCATGGGGCTCTCGCCAGAGGCCACAGCCGAGCATCCCGTGCGCAAGGCACTGGAAAGGCTGAATTACGATCAGGCGCTGGCGCTGCTCGATGAAGAGCATGCGTCCATCCTCCCCGAGATCAGAGAAGCATCATGAGCATCATGTCGAACAGGGCGTCCATTCTGATCGTGGACGATGAGGTCTCCAACATCGAGATCATCAATGCGATCCTTGAGGATGATTACGAAATCTCCTTTGCGACCTCGGGCGAGGAGGCTTTGGAGACCGCGCGCACCATCCTGCCCGATCTGATCCTGCTTGACGTGCTGATGCCGGGCATGAACGGCTTTGAAGTCTGCAAACAGCTAAAAAGCGAGGCGCTGCTGGCCGATGTGCCGGTGATCTTCACCACCGGCCTTGGCGATACGGCGGATGAGGTGCGGGGCCTGACGCTGGGCGCCATCGACTATGTCACCAAGCCGGTCGAGCCGGTCATCCTGCGCGCGCGCGTCGGCAACCATGTCGAACTCAAGCGCCTGCGCGACACGATGGCGGAAATGGCCGTCACCGATGCGCTGACAGGCCTGACGAATCGGCGTGGCATGGAAAAGATTCTGAACACCGAAACCGCCCGCCTTGCGCGCACGGGGGAGTGGCTGTCGGTCATCATGCTCGACATCGATTTTTTCAAGCTGTTTAATGACAATTACGGCCATCCGGCGGGTGACCGCTGCATTGCCATGGTCGGCTCGGCGCTCAACCGTGCGGTCAAGCGCGCTGCCGATGTGTCGGCGCGCTACGGCGGGGAGGAGTTTGCCTGCATCCTGCCGGGGGCGGACGCTCAGGCCGCGATGTTCGTCGCTCAGGAAATCCTGCTGCAGGTCCAGACGCTCGACATTCCGCATGAGCATTCGCTGATCGCCAAGCGGGTGACGGTGAGCGTGGGCGTGGCCTCCGCGCGCTGCGAGCCGGGGCTGACCCCCGATATGTGGATCGGCCATGCCGACAGCCAGCTTTATCACAGCAAGCATGGCGGGCGGAACCAGATCAGCGCCCATGTCTTTGGCGAGCCCTGCGAAGAGCCCGTCAGCCAGCTCAAGGATGCTTGAGCCCGAAACGCCTTGATGTGCTAGACTGCTGCCTACTGCCTGACCGGTAGAATGAAGCAGGAGCGCCCATGACCAATCTTTCTTCTTCCTCCTGGCTGTTCTGGAGCTTGCTGTCCGCCTGTTTCGCGGCCTTGACGGCGATCTTCGCCAAAGTGGGGATTGAGGGGATCAACTCCGATCTGGCGACCTTCTTTCGCACCATCGTCATCATTCTGGTGCTCGGCGCGATTTTGGCTTTTTCGGGCAAGTTCACCGCGCTGGGGGCGATCAGCGCGCGCAGTTGGCTGTTTCTGGTGCTGTCCGGCCTGGCGACCGGCGCGTCATGGCTGTGCTATTTCCGGGCGCTCAAGATCGGCGATGCGGCGCGTGTCGCCCCGATCGACAAGCTGAGTGTGGTGATCGTGGCTCTGGCCGGCGTTCTGCTGCTGGGCGAGCATCTGTCCGCGCGGGGCTGGCTGGGCATCGGTTTCATCACGCTGGGCGCGATCTGTGTCGCACTGGCCTAGAGGTGGGGCGCCAGCGTCCCGGGACGCTGGCGCATAGGCGCTTGCGTGGTCAGCCCTTCGGCTGTGCCACCAGCCCCGGCGCCTGTCGGATAAAGACATCCAGCACGCCATCGCCAAGCCGGATCGTGCCCTGAGGGCGCGTCGTGCCGGGCAGGGTGCGGATGGCCTCGGCCTTGGTCACCAGCGCCTGGGCATCCGCGAAGTGCCGCGCCGCTGCGGGATCTGCGGCAAGGGCCGCCGTCAGCCCCGCCGTGCTGGCCTGCAGCGCCTCACCCCACAGCGCCATGGCATCGAGCCATGGCGCGCCCTGCGCCAGAAAGCCCGCATCGCTCACCCCGGCGCGGATGATGCCGGGCGCGGCGGCGAGCGACGCGGCCTGAGCGGCAAGATCGCGCAACACCGCGCCGCGCTCGGCGGGCATGCCATTGGCCAGCCTGTCACGCACAAGGTCCAGACGCTGTTTCAGCACAGGCGCCTGCACCTGCCATGCCTGCGCGCCGAAGGTGGGGGCAAGGTGTTCAAGATCGAAGAGCAGCATCAGCGCGGCGGTCGTCTCCGCCTTGCCACCCGCCAGAGCGCGCGCCGCGAAAAGGCGGCTGGCTTCGGGGTCATAATCGCGGTCGTTCCAGGCGAAGGCGGCGCTGCCGGTCACGGCAACGCGGCTGGGCGCTTCCTGATTCATGGGATTGGCAAGAATGCCGCTCAACTCGTCCGAGAGCCCTGCCGCCCGCCCGGTATAGGGCGCCATCAGGAGGCGCCCGGTCGATTCCGGATAGTCGTTGACCGGATAATTGTCCCACAGCAGCGTCTTGCGGCCAAAGGCCTTGGCCGCGGCCTTGGCATCGCGGATGGCGATGGCGGCGGGCACCACATCGGTGCCGGTCCATTGCACGAAAACGCGCGGATCGACCGCGCGCAGCGCTGCCTTATAGGGGGATTCCGCGGCGTCGTAATATTCGGTGGGCACGATCATCAATTCGGCCTGCGGGTCGCGCGCGGTGAGCCAGCCCATCGTGTCATTGGTCAGCGCGGCCTGAGCCCGTCCTGCCGCCGCCTTGTCCGGCGCACCGAAAGCGGTCTGGTCGCCGGGGCAATTCCATTTGGTGTAGTTGATGTCGTCAAAGGCGATGTAGAAGGAGCGCACACCCAGCGCGTGGAAGGCATCGATCTTGCGACGCAGCGCCGCCACATCGTCCGGCGCGCTGTAGCAGATCGAAGGGCCGGGCGAGATCGCATAGGTGAAGCGCACATGATGGCGTCGGGCCTCCGCGATGAGCGTTTTCAGCTCCGCCAGCCGGGGGGCCGGATAAGGCTCGCGCCAGCGGTCGCGGGCATAGGGGTCGTCCTTGGGGCTGTAGATATAGGTGTTGGCCTTGAGGCTGCCGAGAAAGTCGACATGCGCCAGCCGGTCGGCGCTGGACCAGGGCGCGCCGTAAAAGCCTTCGATCGTGCCGCGTACCGCCATGCGTGGACGGTCGGCGATGGCCAGTGCGGGCAGGCTGCCGCGCGCGGCGATCTGCCGGAAACTCTGCGCGGCGTAATAGAGGCCGTCCTCATCGGCGCCGGCCAGAACGATCAGCGCGCCATGGTCCGAGGCCGCGCTTGCCAGCGCATAGCCCTCATGGTCGGTGACCGGGGTGCCGCCCGCCTCGACTAGCGCTTGCGAGATCGGGGTCTCGCTCACCAGACCGATGATGATATGCGTTTCCTTGCGGTTGGCGGGCAGGCGGTGCGCGATGCGAATGCGGGTGACACCAATGGCAGCCAGCCCCTCGCGCACCAGGCGGAGCGTCTCGGCATCGCCGTCGCGGCGCATCACGATGGTCGCGTCAGGGCCCACCGGCAGCAACCCGCCGGTGAGGCGCATGGCCATCGGCTGAGGCATGATGAGAGGCAGGGTGGCGGCCGTCTGGCTTTGCGCCATGGCCGATGAAGGAGAAACGGCGAGCGCGAGCGATGCGGCAAAATGCAAAGGCTTCAAACGGAAAGGCTGGGAGGGCACGCGCTTGGGTCTCCTGTTTCGGCGCCGGTGAGGATGATGCAAGGATAGGGCCGCGATGGCCATTCCGACCAGATGCAATTAAAAAATAAAATTGATTGATTTAATCGTCGGGCAGCTTAGTTAGACCTCACAGGGCTTCGTTGTTGTGCTGCGCAGCTCAGTTCCATCGCAATGAAAAAAGAGAAAAATGATGAGGCGTATCGCTGGCGTCGAATTGGGCGGCACCAAATGCATTGTGGTTTTGGCCGATGAGAGCGGCCAGATCACCGCGCGCGAAACGATCCCCACGCTCGATCCGGTCGGGACGGTGGCGGCCATCGAGGCGGTGCTGGATGGCTGGTGGCAGGACGGTGCTTTCGAAGCGCTGGGCATTGCTTCTTTCGGTCCGCTGGATGTGGACCGCGCCTCGCCAAGCTATGGCAACATCACCTCGACCGCCAAGGCGGGCTGGCGCGATACGCCGCTCGCGGGCAGGCTGGCCGCGCGCTATCCTGTACCGGTGGCCTTCGACACCGATGTGAACGGCGCCGCCTTTGCCGAGCGCCGCTGGGGCGCGGGGCAGGGGCTGGACGATCTGGCCTATGTCACGGTCGGCACTGGCGTCGGCGTCGGGCTGATCGTCAATGGGCGCACCACGCGCGGGATCGGCCATTGCGAGGCCGGGCATATGCGTGTCGCGCGTCTGCCCGGCGCGACATGGCCGGGCCATTGCCCCTTTCATGGCGATTGCGTCGAAGGTCTGGCGGCCGGTCCGGCCATTGCCGCCTGTGCCGGGCGTGACGGCGCGACGCTTTCCGACGAGGATCCGGTGTGGGAGCAGGTGGTCGATGCGCTGGCGCAGATGAGCCAGGCGCTGGTGTCGATTGCCGGTCCGCGCAAGATCCTGTTCGGCGGCGGCGTGATCGCGTCGCGGCCGGTTCTCATCGCGCGAATCGAGGCGCGACTGCGCGCTTTGATCGGCGATTATCTGACGCTGCCTTCGGAAGATTTTGTGACGGTGCCGGGGCTGGGATCGCTCGCCGGGCCGCTTGGGCCGATTGCTCTGGCGCTGGATCTGCTGGGTGATACCGCTACCTAAATATTCGTAAAATAACGTAATTCTGACAGTCCGGCGGAGCCGTTCCGCCGGACTGTGGCATGTTTGCGTGTGGTGAATCTTAAATAAAGAAAATTACCGAATTTATCTTGTGAAGCGCGCCGCTTTCGACTTATGAAGCTGAAAATACGCAAAGCCGATTGCCGGGCGCATGACCCGGGACGGCAAAAAGGGGGACCATGATGAGGTTTGTCGCAACGAAATCGATCATGCGTGTGGCGCTGGCAGCGTCCACCATGCTGGCCACACCGGCGCTGGCGCAGCAGGCCGCACCGGCTCCTGCTCAGGACGCCCCGGTCGCCGCTCCGGACACGGCTGCCGCGCCCGCTCCGGGCCGCGACATCATCGTTACCGGCTCACGCATCACCAGCGGCGGCTTCAGCGCCCCGACCCCGACCCAGGTGCTGGGTGCGGATGCGATCGCCAAGAACGCCCAGCCCAACATCTTCACCACCGTGGCCCAGCTTCCTTCGCTGACCGGCAGCACCGGCGCCACCGTCGGCGCGAATGGCACCTCGACCGGTGTGCAGGGCCTGTCCACCCTGTCGCTGCGCGGCCTTCAGCCGATCCGCACCCTGACGCTGATCGACGGCCAGCGCGTTGTGGGCGCGAATGTCACCGGTGTCGCCGACGTCAGCCTGTTCCCGCAGCTGCTGATCCAGCGCGTTGACGTGGTGACCGGCGGCGCCTCGGCCTCCTATGGTTCGGACGCTGTGGGCGGCGTGGTCAATTTCGTGACCAACACCCGCTTCAAGGGCTTCAAGGCCAATGTGCAGGGCGGCATCAGCCAGTATGGCGATGACGGCAACTACACCGTGCAGATGGCGGTCGGCAAATCCTTCCTCGAGGACCGCCTGCATGTCATCGTCAGCGGCGAATACAGCCATGAGGGCGGCATCCCCTCGGCCGGTTTCGGCGTCGGCAACGATCCCAACGGCAGCGGCCCCAATGGCCGCAACTGGCTGGTGGCGCGCAACCTCATCAACCGCGGCATCACCAATGACGGCCTGCCGCAGTATCTCGACCGCAACTTCACCCAGAGCTATCAGTCCGCGCTTTACGGCCTGATCACCGCCGGGCCGCTGCAGGGCACCGCCTTCGACAAGAACGGCAATCCCTATCAGTTCCAGTATGGTTCCAATGGCGTGCCTTCGAAGGCGGCCAATGGCGCGGTCATCGGCTGCTACAACGGCCTGTGCCAGGGCGGCGACCGTTCGGGCAATGTCACCAATGGCAATGCGCTGATGTCCTCGCTGACGCGCGCCAACGGTTATGGCCGCATCGGTTTCGACATCGACAGCAACAATGAGATCTACACCACCGTCAATGTCGCGCGGGTGACGACGGGCAATGTGCCCAACCCCGGCTCGGCGCAGTTCGGCAATCTGACGCTGCAATGCTCGAACCCCTATGTGCCCGCCGCCATTCAGGCTGCCTGCGCCACCAACGGCATCACCAGCTTCAGCTATGGTGTCGACAATGCGATCTTCCCCAATTTCGTCACAGTCCACACCAAGCGCGACCAGTATCGCTTCGTGGTCGGCGCGAAGGGCAAGTTCGCGGCGCTGGGCACCGACTGGCGCTATGACGGCTATTACGAAAACGGCACCGAGATCACCGACATCAACGTCAGCAACATTCCGCTGATGCCGCGCTACAATGCGGCGATCCAGGCGGTGCGCGGCGCCAATGGCACGATCACCTGCGCCAATCCGGTCGCGGTGGCCAGCGGTTGCCAGCCGCTCAACATCATCGGCGGCGCGACGCCCAGCACGGCGGCGCTCAACTATGTCGAGCCGATCAACGGGCCGTTCCAGCACACGCGCCAGCATCAGGATGTCGCCAGCTTCTCGGTCAATGGTGAGCCGCTGCGCCTGCCCGCAGGACCGCTGTCGGTGGCCTTCGGCGGCGAGTTCCGCCACGAGTTCTACAAGGTGGACGCCGATCCCTACGGCAATGGCACCAGCGACGGTTCGTCCTTCACCTCCGCCTATCCTTCGGACCCGCTGCTCAATCCGCAGGGCGGCAACTGGTATGCCGGCAACTATCACAACGGCCATGGCGGCTACAGCGTCTATGAGGGCTTCCTCGAACTGAACGCGCCGCTGTTTGACTCGCATCAGATCGGCAAGGCCAACCTCAACCTTGCGGGCCGCATGACGCATTACACCACCTCGGGCACGGTCTATACGTGGAAGATCGGTGGCACGTGGCAGACCCCGCTCGATGGCGTGCGCCTGCGCGCCGTCACCTCGCGCGATATCCGCGCGCCCAATCTGAGCGAGCTGTATGCCGCCCCGGTCACCAGCAACCGCACCGGCACGACCAATCCGTTCAACAACACCTCGCTCACCGTGCTGCAGACCACCACGGGCAACCCGAACCTCAAGCCCGAAGTGGCGAGCAACACCGAAGCGGGCATCGTGCTGTCGCATCCCTCGTGGGCGCCGCATCTGAACCTGTCGTTCGATTACTATCGCATCAAGATCAACAATGCGATTTCCTCGCTCGACGCTCAGACGCAGATCAACCTGTGCTATTCGGGCGTGACCGCCACCTGCGGCACGTTCAACCTGAACGATCCGAACAACGCCTATGTCACGGTGCAGCCCTTCAATCTGGCCTCCATCTACACCGATGGTTTCGACATTGAGGGCAGCTATCAGTTCGATCTGTCGGGCGTGCATCTGCCGGGCAAGCTCTCGCTGCGCGGCCTTGCCACCCATGTCCGCAACTTCATCACCAACACCGGCCTGCCGGGCACCATTCCGATCCAGCTGGCTGGCGTGAATCTGGGCCAGAATGCGGTGCCCAAGTGGAAGCTGTTGCTGGTCGAGGATTACACCACCGACAAGTTCAGCCTCACCCTGCAGCAGCGCTGGTTCAGCGCGGGCGTGCTGGCCAATGAATACATCGTCTGCCAGAGCAACTGCCCGGTCTCGACCGTCAACCACCCGACGATCGACCGCAACTATCTGCCCGGCGCGATGTATGTCGACGTCAGCGCGGCCTACAATGTGACGAAGAATGTGCAGGCCTTCGTGAAGGTCGACAACCTCTTCAACAAGAATGCGGCCACCGTTCCGAGCGATATCACCAACCCCGGTCTGTATGACGTGATCGGCCGGATGTATCGCTTCGGTATTCGCGCCAACTTCTAAGCATCGTGCAAAAAAGTGGGAACCGGTTTTTTGCAAAAAACGATGCGACCACAAAAGCTTAGATCATCTTGCGTGATTTATAAATCACGCAAGATGATCTAAAACCTGCTCCCCCCCGAGGGCCCTGGTTCCGCGCGAAAATGCCCTTCGCGTGGAGCCAGGGCTTTGTTTTGCCAGTCAAGGACAAGCCGATGCTGCCGCTGCTGCTGATGGTCGCCGATGCCCCCGCCGCCACCAAGGCGATCGACGAGACGATCGCGAAGATGACGCTGGAGGAGAAGGCGGCCCAGCTCGGCAATGCCGCCCCGGCGCTGCCCAAGGCGCAATTGCCAGCCTATGATTACTGGAGCGAGGGGCTCCACGGCTTCGCGCGTGATGGCATCGCCACCGTCTTCCCGCAGGCGATGGCGCTGGCGGCGACATGGGATGTCGATTTGCTGCATAAGGTGGGCGATGTCACCTCGACCGAGGCTCGCGCGCATTACAACGCCAAGCCGCGTGATGCCGACCGGCGGCGCTTTGGCGGGCTGCATATCTGGTCGCCCAATGTGAACATCTTCCGCGATCCGCGCTGGGGGCG
>Ga0116227_10015536_pt1 | contig 11249 bp, 11 predicted proteins | sample S1TSphgellanicum_FD_89693 | JGI IMG/M metagenome (GOLD analysis project Ga0116227, IMG submission 89693) | Host-associated microbial communities from peat moss isolated from Minnesota, USA - S1T2_Fb - Sphagnum magellanicum MG | ecosystem: Host-associated > Plants > Peat moss > Unclassified... | reverse complement strand
GATACTGCATTCGGAGTGCTGTCGGTTCCTAAACAAACGACCGTCCGTCCCAATATCACGAACGTATCCGGCAGCGCGGTGACCGTTGCCTCCAACACGATCATAAACGGTGTTGTTCTCAGATCTCCGACGGTAAACGTATCGGGAAGTAATTTTGAAAACGTCGCAATATCGCATAGTCAATTCGGAGAAAGTCTCGATTACGATCTGAATTTCACAAACGGATCCGGGAATATTTATCTCGTAGGAAACACTTCTCTTTCGGAAAGCGGATTGTTTTTTAGCACCAATTACAATACAAGGCTCGTACACGACTCCAACAATTTTGCAAATCCCGGAATAGCGAACGCAGATATAAATTTCTCGGGCAACTCGCAAAGTACCGTTATTTTCCGCAATCGCAACGAGTTCCACGACTCTTCCGAGGGTACTCTGATCCAATCGAACGATACCTCAACGGTCGCATGTAATATCGTAAACAATTTATATACCGCGATCCCGGACGGAACCCTTTTCTGTCTCAAGATATTGGCAACCGACAGTTCTACAATGACCTCCGTTATAAATAACAACTTATTTAATTCCTCCGCTCCCGGACTTGGAATGGAAACGCAAAATACGAGTACGGGAAACTGGTTTGTTATCAACAACGTCGGTCATTATACCGGTCATAACACCCCGATCTTTCCTTTCGGATTTCAAACGGATGACTCCTCAACGGCGACACTGCTCCTTACAAACAACTCTGCAAGCAATAACGGATTCGGTCTCGACAACTCTTCGGGATCTGCCACTTTTAACGCACAGTCGCCGACTCTTAACTTAGCAGGCCTTGAACTGCTCAATACGGGATCGTTCACGACGACGGGAACCATTACCTACATCCCCTACGAGCTTTCTTCAATCCCGACGATCGAATGAAAAAAATGCCTTTTCTGCCCTTGACTTTTACCCTTGTATTTGAATAACCTTTACACAACAACCCTATAACCGTAGCGGAACGTGCAACAAAAAATTTACCCCAAAGAACTACACAACCTCGACATTCGAAAAATCGATAAAGATGCCCTTTATGTTTTGGAAAAACTAACCGCTTCCGGCTTCACGGCTTACCTGGTAGGCGGAGGGGTTCGTGACCTTCTTTTGAATAAAAAACCCAAAGATTACGACATTTCCACCTCCGCAGAACCGGAGCAAATTAAAAAAATATTTCGCAGCTGTATCTTAATAGGCAGAAGATTTAGACTTGCTCATATCCGTTTCGGGAAAAAAATTATTGAGGCTTCCACTTTTCGATCGGGCGACACGGAAAATGACGCTCTCATCATACGAGATAATGAATGGGGCTCTCCCGAAGAAGACGTTCTCCGCAGAGATTTTACGATCAACGGCCTCTTTTATGACGCAGCCAAAGAAACGGTTATCGACTACGTAGGGGGGTTTGAAGATCTTGAAAAAAGCACCCTCAAGACGATAGGTCAACCCTTTACGAGATTTAAGCAAGATCCCGTAAGGATGCTTCGGTTGCTCAAATTTAAGGCGCGGTTCGGTTTTGAAGTCGAGCATGGCGCTCACATAGCCCTCATTGAAACAAAACACGAGATCATGAAAAGCGCTCCCGCTCGAATACTCGAAGAAATTCTTCGCATGTTGGAGTCGGGCGCCTCCAAGGCTTTTTTCTCTCTTTTGATTGAGTACGGTTTTTTACAACTTATCCTACCCGGGCTCGCTTCCTTCATGGGAACGAAGGAAGGAGAGGAGATTTACTCTTTTTTACAAGAGATCGACAGATCCGTTTTGGAGGGGGTCGAGTTCGACAGAGCGATTGCCCTGTCGGCGCTCATCTTCCCCTTGCTCCGAAAAAGGATCGATGCTTTGTTTTCGGGAAGAGACAAGCCCCCCCATTTCGGTGAAATCCAAAGCGAAGGTTTTGCTCTTTTTCACGAATCTTTCGAGTTTTTCTTTCACATTCCGAAACGAATCAAAATCGCGGTTGTCTCCATATTGACTGCACAATTTCGACTAACTCCTCTCGACAAAAAGAAAAGTAAAACACCGAGGGTTCCGAACGACCCGAACTTCCCTCTATCTCTAATTTTCCTCAGGCTAAGGTCTTGTTTGGAGCCCGAATTGCAAAAAATTTGCGCAAATTGGGAAGAAGCACTCAAAACGCAGGGAGGGTCTCCTCCCCCCTCAAAACCGGGGAGGAAAAGAAGAAGAAGGTCCTATCGAAAGTCGGCCGGGCATGAACCTGAAAAGACTTGAAGAAAATACTCTTATCCCTCTTTTTTACGCAGGGCCCTACCTTAAGGAAGGCCCTCTCCCTACGGTTTTGTATTTAGCTCTTTCCGCAGAAGAAAGCTTAATGACCGATCCGTTCAATCAACCGGTTTCCATCCTTGTTAACCGAGGAATCCGAGTTTTTTCTTGTGATCTCCCTTTTCACGGAAAGGATTTTGATTCAAGAGAAGCTCTTGCCGGTTGGGCCCATGCCTTTGCTCAAGGCAAAGACATCGTATCCGAATTCCTGGTAAACCTTAAAGCCTCCCTGTCACGTCTTATATCCCTCGGGGTAGTAGCAAATAATACGATCGGCTGTATGGGTGTTTCAAGAGGAGGATTTTTGATCTCTCATCTTGCTGCAAGAATGGAAGAGATTACGACTTTGCTCCATTTTGCTCCCCTAACTCAGATAACCGAGGGAAAAGATTTTTCTTTTCTCGAGCTCTCCCCTCTGCTGCAAAACCTCAACCTCACAAATTTCTCTTATCTTTTGCATGCAAAAACGCAAAGAATCTATATAGGAAACAGAGACACGAGAGTCGGCACCTCGTCTTGCTTTAACTGGATCTCTTCCTTAGTAGAAACGGCTCACGAAAACGGTATTCGCTCCCCCCATATCGAACTTTTTATAAAACCCTCGATAGGTCATATGGGACACGGAACCTCGAAAGAAAGTTTTGAGCAAGGAGCGCTGTGGCTGGCAGAGCAGATGACGAAGTGAGCACTCCCGATCTTTTTCTTTTTGCAGGGGAACCGAGCGGCGACCTTCACGGAGAAGCTTTAATGCAAAGCCTGCTTCTCGAGCGCCCCGAAACTTCCGTTTCCGGTGTCGGAGGACCGAGGATGCGCTCTGCGGGACTTCAAACCGTACTACCGATGGAAGATTTCCAAGTAATGGGTTTCATTCCCGTTATCCTCGCCTTGCCGAAAATAGTCCGCTCGTTTTATTTCCTCTCGAAATTCATCTTGGAAACTAACCCCAAAGTCGTCTTGTTTATCGATTATCCGGGGTTTGCTTTAAGACTTGAAAAGCGTCTTAAAAAAAAGGGCTTTAAGGGAGCAATCGTTCACTACATCTGTCCATCGATCTGGGCATGGGGGAAAAAGAGAATTCCTCAAATGGCAAAAACTCTTGATCTGCTCATTTCGATTCTTCCTTTCGAGAAAAAGTATTTTCCCTCCTCGTTTCCCGTCGAATACGTAGGCCACCCTCTTGTGCCCCGAATTGCCGCTTATACCTACACGTCTCTCGACTTGCCCAAAGATAAAAAAATCATCTCCGTATTCCCGGGGAGTCGCAAAAAAGAGATCGATCTTAACTTCCCTCTCCAAATTGCATCTTTGAAAAGGCTCATAGAAAAAGATTCCTCTCTTTTGGCAGCCGTTTCAGTGTCGGAAGAAAAGTTTCTTCCCTTTCTGCAGCAAATCACGAAAAAAACTGCCCCCGAATTACAAGATGCAATCGTGTTTGTCCCCGTGGAAAAAAGATATGATTTAATGAAAAGTGCTTATATCGCACTGGCAAAGTCGGGCACGGTTACCCTTGAACTCGCTTTGCACAAAGTCCCGACCGCCGTGCTATATGCCATTCCGAAGGTCGATCTTTTTATCGCAAAAGATCTGCTTAGAATTCGCCTGCCGTTTTATTGTATTGTGAACATTATCTTGGGAAAAGAGGTATTTAAAGAATTCATCGGACCGAGTGCAACGGTAGAAAACCTAACCCGGGAAGCAACCGAACTCCTTTACACGGAACTTTATAGACGGGAAATAATAACCTTATGCGAGGAAGTCAAAACACGGCTCGGAAGTAAAGAGGCAGGCATCGAAGCCGCTCATCTCCTTATCCGCCGTTTTTTGTAGGTCCTTGAGTCAATCTTTCAAAATCTTTTCCGAGCTTTTGCATCATTTTTATTTTCTCGAGATCGATTTTCCCCGATTTAATCAGTGCATTTACATCGATACTCGTATTGAAATTCGGAATGTCTTTCAAAGGTTCCGTGATATGCTTGTATATGGAGCTGAAAGCTTTTGCAATTTCCGCGAACTCTTCGAAAGCTTCTTTCTTATCGCTCTCGGAACCCTCTTTGGCTATGATTTGCAGATCTTGAAACAGAGCTTTGTTGATATCAAGGGCTTGGCGTATATCTTTCGATATCGGATTGTTTCCGAAAAAAGTCTTAAATTTCGCGCAATTTTCCAAAAACTCTTTTTTCACTTTTTTGACGTCGGCCATATGGATACCTCTTTATTTCTATCTTTATAATAAAGATTATTTAAAAACAACGAGTAATTTACAATGGCACCGCACAAAATCAAACAAACTACCTGGCAGCTTTTTATTCAAGATGTTAGAGCTTCTTCGGGGTGGATACTTTAAACCTTTTTTTCCCTCCCGGCAAAGGTTCGAACAGATCATATCCTTTCGGATTGGGAAACACCTCTCCGAAGGTTCGTTTTTCGGAAGGGGTAATACGTAAATCTCCGATCAAACTTTTCACTTTCAAAACGGTATCGTCTTCACCCCCTTTTTCCTCGGGGCTCGACGTTTCAAATCGAATTATTTGTCCGCCATCTAACGTTTGGATGTTAGCCATCTTAGCCTCCCAATATTTTTTTGCGGGTAGATCCTAAATTGGAGTCTCTCTAATTTCAACAAAAATCAACCGACGGTCTCTCTTTTGCCCCCGTTCGATTTTTTTACTTAAAAAGTTAATATTTAATTATATTCAATTTTAATTTAAAAATAAAAATTTACTTAAAATAAAATAAATTGTAATTTTAAAATAAACAATTAACGTGTGTGAAAAAATGAAATCTTACACAAAAGAAGACGAGAAGTTATTCTTGGAGATGCAAAGAGCGATTAAAGAGTCGGTGGACAAAGAGGTGATCACTCTTACCAAAGCTCGAGCAACAATAGATCTCGACGCGCTGGAAAATAAACACACGAAACAATTTTTCAAAGAACTTGAAGCGGGACTGCAAAAGCTCTTCCCTGCCGAAGAACTCTTTCATCTTAGAGAGCACCTCAAACGAGATGATCCGGAACTCTTTGAAGAGTTCGAGAAAAAGAGTAAAAAATATGAAAGCATTTTACGAGAAAAACACCCCTCGCACAAAACGCTGGAAGAACTCAAGAAAATTTCGAAAGATTTTCTGACGAAAGAAGAGCTACAAAAAATACGCACCCTTGCCGAGAGCTGCTTCGATCAAAAGGAATTTGAAAAGGCCCGACTCTATTTCACTTTACTCTCCGGCCTCTCAACTCCCGAGGCGTACATTTGGGTTATGAGAGGGTTGTCTGCGCAAAACACGAATAAATATGAAGAAGCCCTAATGTCGTATTTTTTAGCCTTGCACACGGATCCGCACAATTTCTTAGCCTATCTCCAAATGATCGAAGTCTTGGCGTTAACGGGAAAAATACAAGAAGCATCGGATCTTTTTGCCTTCATTGATGAAGGCATAAAACATGAATGCCGAGACAATCCGGTGTATCTCGCAAGAATCGAGACCATAGGCGATTTTCTGGCAAAAAACAAAAACACCAACGAGAGGTTGTTATGACAAACGGCGCAACCCCTTCAAATAACAGCAATTCTCCGATTCGGCAGGCGTATACCGACACCAAAAAATCCATCATGAAACCGTTTAGCGATTTGTCCAAGTCTTTTGATACAAGCACGATTAGTAAGTTTTGCCAAGCTACGTGGAACAATCCGCTCGAATTTCTGGGAAGAACCGTGGCGACCGGAGTAATTGGAGCTATCGGGTTGGCAGGGACGGTCGCGGCCTTCAATGCATGGCTCAGTTTAGCCGCCATCGGGGGAGTGGTAGCGGCTGTGGGACTCGTACTAGCCGGGCCCGCGGGAATAGCTCCCGGGTTGACCATAGCCTCGGGTCCTATTGGAGTTGCAGCTGCAACGGTCGGGATAATTATAGCGAATTACGCAGATTTTATTAAGAATAACCGGTCGCAAACGGAAGAAAATACGAGCGCTGCGAACGATTCGGTCGAAAATGCTAATGCCGGTAAACAAACACCCGAGTCTAGTGTGGTAAAGTATTTAGACCAATCGTCTACAACGGCGGAACGTTTAAAGAGTGTTTGGCGAGTAGGAAAGACGTTGTTAAAAGAAAATCAACTATCTTTTAGCCTCCTGCATTGCCTCAAAAAGATTTCCACAGAAGAGACTCCTGACGGAAAATTAAAGGAGGATTCAACTGAATTATTTTCTAAATTATTTCCTTATTTGAATAGCTGTTCGGAGGAAGAGAAAAGCTCAACCGCATACCAAGAATGTCTTGAGTTTGCAAAAATTGCAGATGACGGCACTATTATTTCGTTCGACCCGGACAAACTTACTAAATTTGTTCAAAACAAAGCCGTAAGTTCTTGAGAAAGGTATCTTGAAACAGCCCTTATCAATACCTTACGAGCAATTTTTCAATTTTTTCAACAAAGCGAAACTTATCGAAATGCATCAAAAAAAATAGTCCGGAAGATCACCCGTAAAAATTTTACCCGAATCTCAATAAAAACCGTTGGAATACAATCCCATTCGTTTTTCCTTGCCAACTTAGGGAAAAGACTTTATATTCATTAGACTATATCATTTTCGAGGTCCGCGTGGAACTAAAAATTTATACCGAGCGCTTGAAAGACGGGGAAAAAGACGTTTTTTCCGGAAAAGTGCCTCCGAGTTTTATGCCCGAAGAGAAAGATCTTTTTTTTAAAGACGACATCGAGTTTTCGGGAGAAGCGTACGTTGCGGGCGATCACCTTATTATTAAACTGGTAGCAAATACCAAGGCTCGGATCCCCTGCTCCATTTGTAACACTTTAACCGAAATACCTTTACAACTGGAAAACTTCTATCATGCCGAACCGATTGAAAATGCTGCGAGCGGCGTTTTTGACTTTTCGGATTTTGTTCGCTCGGACCTTTTACTCGCTCTTCCCGCATTTGCGGAATGCGGAGGAAAATGCCCCGAAAGAACCGTTATAAAAAAATATTTAAAAGAGTCGGATTCAAGTGGTTCTTCCACAAGCACCCACTTTCCTTTTTCCGGATTGTAAAACCTCTTTAAAAAAAAACAACGCTTGAGTACAATTACCCCCCAACTGACGAAGGAGATTATTTTATGGCAGTACCACGTAACCGGACGTCCAATGCTCGAAAGAATTCACGCAGAGCACACCACGCAAAAGCCCCTAAGCATTTAGCTAATTGCTCCAATTGCAAACAACCTTGTCTTCCTCACCGAATTTGCCCTCACTGCGGTTTTTACGGTGGAAAAGATATAGAAAATGCAAAAAAAGACTAATCAAGAACACCGTTTACCCGTAATCGGGATAGACTTGATGGGGAGTGATACCGATGCTTCTACAATCATGCATTCCATACTTCCCGTTTTTGAAGAGCTTCAAGATCTTGCGCATTTTGTTTTGTTCGGCAAAAAAGATTGCGCCCCCCCCGTTTCCCTCCCCTATATTTCTTACGTAACCGCTTCCGAAGCGGTAGAAATGGACGATCATCCCCTTTGGGCTGCACGCAATAAAAAAGATTCTTCTTTATCCCTCGGGATAGAAACTCTGAAGCTAAAAAAAATTGATGCTTTCATCTGTATGGGGAATACGGGAGCTTTGGTGACAACCGCAAGAACCCGTTTAAAAACTCTACCTTCAATCACTCATCCCGCTCTTTTGGCTCTTTTACCGACCGAGAAAGGGGAAATAGCCGTACTTGACGTCGGGGCCAACGCGGAATACAAAAGCGCTCACCTGGTTGAATTTGCCGCCATGGGGATCGCCTATCAGAAGACAAGAGGGATACAAAACCCCACCGTAGCGCTTCTCAACATCGGCAAAGAAGAGCTCAAGGGCCCTGCCGAATTACGAGAAGCGTATAAGACTTTAAAAACCCTTTCGGATAAACACTCCTACCCCTTTTTCATGGGCAATATCGAAGCAAAAAATGTTTTTCAAGGGCGCTGCGACGTGCTTGTCACGGGCGGGTTCGCGGGAAACGTATTCCTAAAGACTGCCGAAGGAGTGGCAAGCTTTTTGTTGAGCCAACTTCCCGTAGACTCTTCGGGCCTGTTTAAAAAAAGACTTGATTACAGAAAATACCCGGGAGCCACGCTCGCCGGAGTCAGTGAAATCGTGATCAAATGCCACGGCGATGCCAAGAGCGAAGCGCTCAAAGAAAGCATCGTAAGCGCCCTTGATTTACTAGAGAAAAATTTTTTACGGAAAATCACAACGGAAATCTCCTCTTTCTTTTCCGATTCTTGTTGATTTTTATAGAAAAAGAACCCTTTTTCCCCTACTATACTCTCCAGTATATAAAACACTCGTAACGCCTACCCCGGGGATTCCCATGCAAGAAATTTTGCTAAATATCGAATCGAAAGAAATGCGATACGCAGTCCTAAAAAACGGTGTGCTTCAAGATCTTGTTGTGGAAAGAAAAAAAAACAGACAGCTAACCGGTAACATCTACCGAGGACGGGTAACTAATATTTTACACAACATCCAATCCGCTTTTATCGATATCAACGAAGGGGAAAACGGCTTTATCCATATTTCCGACATCATTGAAAACACACAAAAATTCCAAGAGCGTTTTGAAATGGACTTTGACTGGTCCGGCGATCTCTCGGCTCCCGAAACGAAAGAAACCGATATCACAAAGCTGATGAAACTCGATCAACCGGTTTTCGTGCAGGTGATCAAAGAACCCATAGGAACTAAGGGCGCCAGACTCACTTCAAACATATCGATTGCCGGCAGGTATTTGGTTCTTCTTCCAACGGCCCCTCACAGAGGCGTATCCAAAAAAATAGAAGACCCGAGCGCAAGAGACAGACTTAAAAAGCTGATCAAAGCCTTCGAAATGCCGAAAGATATGGGTCTTATCTGCAGAACCGCAAGCGTCAATGCTTCAACCGAGATGCTGATAGAAGAGGCAACCGATCTGATTAAAACTTGGCAAGAGATCGTAGAAAACTTCCATACTGCCACGAAGTCTTGCTGTCTCTACGAAGAATCCGATTTGATTAAAAAAGCGGTTTTGACCGCGATGGACAAGAAATTTGAAAGAATCTTGGTCGATGATTATCCCACGTACCAAAGATGCAAAAGAATTTTTGCCAAATACAGCGGAGAACATCCTCTCAAGATAGAGTTCTACAGAGATAAAAGTCCTATGTTCGAGCGGTTCAACGTCGAAAAAGAGATCGACAGAGCCCTCAAAAGAAAAGTCTGGCTTGCAAGCGGAGGCTATTTATTTTTCGAAAGAACGGAAGCGATGTACACGATCGACGTAAACTCGGGAAGAGGAAGCTTAAGTTCGGGATCGCACGACGTTGAAGAAACCCTCGTTCGAATCAACATGGAAGCGGCCGAAGAGATCGGAAGACAGCTGCGTTTGCGCAACCTCGGCGGACTTATCATCTGCGACTTTATCGACATGCGCTCAAGAAAAAACCAAAGAAGAGTTTTGGATCATTTAAAAGAATCGATGAAAGACGATTCCGCAAAATGCACCATTTTGGGAATGAGCGAATTCGGTCTGATAGAGATGACAAGGCAAAGGAGCAGGGAGTCTCTCATGCAGACTCTGTTCACGAACTGTCCGTATTGTAGCGGAAGCGGTCAAATTAAAACGCACGAGAGCATGTCGGTTGAAATTGAAAGAATCTTGAAAAAACTTCTTTCAAAACAGCCCGCCAATCTCGAGATTATTTCTCATCCCGATCTCGATCATTACCTCAACCATAGGGACAAGGATTTTCTGCAAAAAATTGCAAGCACAAGTAACGTAACGCTCAAGTTTCGCTCAAACGATAACCTGCACTTGAACGATTTTGAATTTCACTCTGCGGCAACGGGCAAAAAAATAGATATCTGACCTAAGAGTTTTTGATGGACTAGAAAAAAAACCGGAAAAAGCGTGCGCTTCGGGCGCCCTCCCGGAAAAATATAGACACCATTTTATCCGTCTTTACGAAGCGTATAAAAAAGCGCTTGCCAAAGACGGTATCGACATCACCCCTTACGATCCTCTTTTCTTTACGGTTCTCGAAAAGGTGGAAGAGAATATCCGGAGTCCCTTCCTCTTCCCTCCCTACCATAAACAGATCGTATCCCCTTTCGATTATTATAAACTCGGGCTCGACTTCGTAAAACCCTTGGTGGATCTAAGTCGCTCTTCGGTTACGGGGTATCCGCAGCTGCAAGAAATATCGGACAAACTTGCAGCCGGAGAAAATGTCGTATTTTTAGCCAACCATCAGATAGAAGCGGACCCTCAAGCAATTAGTATTTTGCTCGAAGATAAATATCCCAAGTTAGCACAAGAGATGATCTTCGTTGCGGGAGAAAGAGTTGTTCTTGACCCGCTCGCAATTCCGTTCAGCATGGGCCGAAATCTTCTTTGCATCTATTCGAAAAGACATATAGACCATCCCCCCGAACTCAAAGCACAAAAGCTGATGCACAATAAAAAAACGCTCGAACTGATGGCGGAGCTCCTCGGAGAAGGGGGCCACAGCATCTACGTAGCTCCGAGCGGCGGCAGAGACAGAATCGATGCCGAAGGAAACATCCCCGTTTCCAAGTTTGACGGTCAGAGCATCGAACTTTTCTATCTCATGTCTAAAAGAGCATCGAAGCCCACTTCTTTTTATCCGATGGCTCTTTCCACATATAAACTCCTTCCTCCCCCGGAAACCGTACAGGTTGAACTCGGAGAAGTACGGATGACTAACAGAGGGGGGATCCATTTATGGATCGGCCCTCAAATTTCTATGGACAATTTTCCGGGATCCGAAGAAAGTGATAAAAAAAGAAAAAGAGAGCTTCGAGCCGAGTACATTTGGTCGCTCGTGCAAGGAGCTTATAGCCAATTTCCCTCCTAAAGGAGTTGTATGAAAAAGTCTACCGCTTTGTTTTTATG
>Ga0116227_10015535_pt1 | contig 11250 bp, 6 predicted proteins | sample S1TSphgellanicum_FD_89693 | JGI IMG/M metagenome (GOLD analysis project Ga0116227, IMG submission 89693) | Host-associated microbial communities from peat moss isolated from Minnesota, USA - S1T2_Fb - Sphagnum magellanicum MG | ecosystem: Host-associated > Plants > Peat moss > Unclassified... | reverse complement strand
GATGTGTTGGTGGTGGGTGTTTGGCGGGCAAGCGCAGTAGTAGTACGAAGAGTAGCAGGGGAGGTGTGTGTTGGGGAGCAACAACGAAACCCCTCCCCGCCCCCCCCCCCCCCCCCCCCGGCCCTCTTTCTCACACAAAAATTCAGAACAATGATGGCACCATGAGATGTAGTATCCCTCTTCGTCTGATCTTAACCCTAGGAATTATGTTTCAATGCAAAATTCTGGGGAAATTTTGATGATCTGATTCGTGTGCATGCAACTGGTTATGATAACAGGCAGATCTGGAAAAAGTGGATAGAACTAAGACGCCATGGCTAATCGCAGTTCTTCATGCACCCTGGTACAATAGCAACACTGCCCATCAGGGTGAAGGAGATGCAATGATGGCAGCCATGGAGTCTACTCTTTATGCTGCCAAGGTGGATATCATGTTTGCTGGTCATGTCCATGCTTATGAGCGTGCGGTAAGCTACTCAGATTTATACAAAGCAGCCAGCTTTTCTTAAACTTGGGTTCATCGTTGATCTCCTGGAGCTTGATTGATTGAGTAGCGAAAAACATTTGAAACTGAAATTTTGAGCACTTTCATGTTTGTGTAATATAACCAGGAAAGAGCGTATCTGAAAAAACCAGACCCCTGTGGAATCCTGTATATCACTATTGGCGACGGAGGAAACCGTGAAGGTCTTGCAGGAACGTAAGTCTGTATTATCACCCCCATTGCATTGAAATCAAGAATGCCACAAATTACTAATCAAGAGATCAATAATCACTCAATCACAACAACCCATTTACAAGAGACTCTATACACATTGTCCAATGATAGTCAGGATTCTTCGTCCTCTCATGTAAACTTTGTTTTTGGGGTGAGGTGTGTTTTACAGGTGGCTGGATCCCCAACCTGTGTGGTCAGTATTCCGGGAGTCCAGCTTTGGACATGGTGAACTTGAAATCTTCAATGCCACACATGCATACTGGAGCTGGAATCGGAATCAAGATGCTATGCCTGTTATGGCAGATGATGTGTGGATCACTAGTTTGAGCGCAGCTCAGAGTGGATGCTTGTCCAAGAGCACAACAGGTGCAATTCAAAGCCAAAATGTTGATGATTCAAATTGGGAGCTATGATTTACCTTACACTTGTGTGCGTCTCCCACCTCTCTTGTGGGTGTACAATAAGTTATAAACCATGGTGAATTTATCATCTATAGCTGCACATAGACAAGAATTGCTGTGAAGATATCCATTGTCTCCAAGCTTTGTGGAGCATTCTTTGCAAAAGATTTCCAGCCACAAACAAGAGGTGTTCTACTCCTCCACTCTAAGTGTGATTTTCTCCAGCCTTATACACAAGAGCTGCTGATTTGTAAACCTGGATTGTTCATACATGAAGATTAAAATATGAGGTGCAATTGCACACTATAAGAAACTTTGTTGCTTCACCATTTGTTGTTGTTTCAAGGTCCAACTTGGAATTGTAACAGCTATGATCCCATGGATACATAATACCTTTCTTTGAGTGGACTCTGTGGCCTCTTGCCTCCTCAGCAAAATCTACCCAAGTTTTGCTCTTGGAGACAAATGAAGCTCCTTCAAGTTTAACCCATTTATCACCTCTACATATAATTTCCACTGTAGAAATCACAAACAATTATCTGAACCCTCCCCCTTGGAAGGTCACCCATCCTAATATACTATTCCAATCCAAGTGGGCTTGACTTCAGAGTTCTTATGAAGCTTGCTAAATATAACCATTTTTCAAGATTTTTATTTAATTCCCAGAGACAAACATGACTATAAATGAATAACTTTTGCTTCATTCTTCAGAAAATTGCAAAATGACAATGGTGCACAATTCCTTTTTGGAGGGCTGGTGCTTGTCCTGAGAATGAAGAGGGCCTAAGTTCCAATGCCATTATTGTTTTGCAGGCATGAATATCAGGTGATTTTAAATAGGAATATTACCAAGTACATATGTACATATCAGTGTTGGGCAGGTAAATCTATTACCCTGATATACCCATGGTATAACCAGATAAAATGTATACTCTACCCAGTTGGTAAATATTTTAAATTTGTCTTGTCTTTATTTTACTCAGCTAGTATATGCTTGTGATTTACTTTTACCCAAGGAAGGAGAATTGTTTTGAAAAGGGTAAATAGAAGGTATATGTCAAACATATATTCATTTTCATATTTTTTGCAATGCATGTGGTTATGATGGATTTGTTTGGCTGATGGTGACTAACTATCAACTACACTTGCTTTTGGAAATTCATTTCTCAATTCATACCTTGGATAAAGGTCATACTATATGTAGTGTCTTCAATTTTTTGGATTTTTTGGGCAACTTGGTGAGTTTTTTCAGAAAATGAAATAAAGAAAGATTTGTAATTTTAACTGATTTTGTCTTCATTTTTCAAAATCAAAATAAAAGTAACCACATCTAGACCTAAGCATTTCCTAGGTTACCATTTGTAGCAGCACTTTTGTAAAAATGCCACAGCCCACATGGGACAAATATAATTTAATGCGAAGGATCCAATGAGCTTACTTAAAGAATTTGAAAATGAAATTTGAAATTCTTTAGCTATTGGTGTTGTTGGAATGAATTTAATGAGTATGATTTAATGGAGGAGGTTTTCTAAATTTTAAACCTAAGGGGTAGTGGATATTGAATTGGGAGCAATTGTTTTTCCTAGAAATCCAACAACAATTGAAAATTTCTTTAACCCAAATATAAAATAAAATAGAAATAAATATATTAATGACATTAATGACATTTGCAATCAATTTCATTATGACACTATATCATTATAGAATTAATGTAATTATGAAAAAAACGGAAAAAAATGGTAGAATAGTTTGTCTTTATGTATTTCACATGTGGAATTAATTTCATTAAAAATTGCAAGATTAAATCACTTTGAAAAAAAATTACATTGAGATTTTTGAAATAACTATTTTAAATTAATGTAAATAAATTGACATTTGAAATTAGGAAATTATTATTATTATTAAAATATGTAATTATGAGATAAAACTTTAAAATATAATCAAAAAATTTATATTTGAATATCTGACCTATTTCAAAATATTTTTCCATAATATGTAATGTTTTTAGGCATGAAATTTGAACATATTCAGAAATTGAATATATTTATGAAATTAAAAATTTGAAAATTAAACATCATTAAAGACATTACATTTGAATATATAGCTCAAATATAAAATAATTAATATTACATTTGATTTTCTAAAATACATATTTCAAATTAATCTAATTTTTACATCTACTTTGGATGTTATTATTTCTCATTATGTGATGTTGTGGTTGGGATGGTTATAGCCTTCTTGTATGGCCAAGAAGGTGGAGGACTAGTTGACACATGGCACATAATAATAATAATAAACCAAATGGAGGACTAGAGGTGGGTTTGGTGACGTTGATACTCTAGGTGAAAAAAAAAGTTTTTTTTTTCCTTTTGGATAGTCCAATTCAAGAACAAATTCAGCAAACCCCATGGCACTTCAATGACCTATCAACAGTTCAACGAAAAAGAATTAAATCATTTTTTTAATTAAAAAAATTATATAGATATATATATATAATTTGGCCCCATAGGATGGGAAATCAACTTGATTTTTTTCAATCTATTTAGACAAGACACATTTCGGTCATCTGATCTTAGTCAATTTTATGACCTAAACAACTAGTTTGTTTTAATTATAGCCAAAATTATCGATTCTCCATTATGGTTGAATTAAAAAAACAAACTAATGTAAAACCCATGGTTTTGGAATAGTGTCAATAGCTTAAACATATGCAAATCACAAGGCATGGGAAGGTTTAGGCTAAGTTTTTGGTTTTCATAAGAATCATTGAGTCCAAGTTTTCTTTTTTTTTTAATAATGAAAAATCCTTTAGTTCCAGGTTGAAGAAATATTTTCAAAAAGTAAAAACTATCAATGTCAAAGCCAAGTCCAATTTTTTAGATTGCTGGCTTCTTGGATCGATGATTCTAGTGAGCTTTATGAGACCCCTCACTTTTAGGTTTTACGTATTTTTAAAAAGCATTGAAGTTACATTTAAACTCTTCATTCTTAGGAATGTGGATGGTGACAATAGTAAGAAAAGGTGCCATTGACCCTTGTACTTAAAGATCCCAATCAAGTTTGATCTTGACTTTAATACTTTAGGATCTCGCTGGCTTCATTTGTTACATCCTCACTTATTTCAACTTTTGTGGGTGGTGTTGTAACCAAAAAAAAGGAGGAGGCTGCATATACAACTTGATTCTTTCTCACTATCAATACAACTCCAAAGCACAATGTGTATGAACATGAGCAAATCATATTGATGAAACCCTGCCAAACTTTATAAAAAGAAAGCACCCAAGAAGGGAGAGAAAAGGAAATAAGGGGCAAGGACCAAAGTCCAGGCAAGCAAACAGCCCAACAAAGGTGGGCCACGAGGAAAGGGAACTACTAAGAACTGAACTCTCCACCTGTCACATGAAGCAAATCAACTAAAGAAAGGGGAGGTAAACCCCATATAACTCCTAGCTTAGAAGAACCTCTTGTGCAATAACAGCCATTTTGATGTGGAGACGGTCTGTAATGCCATTAACACTCTCTGTTTATACACACTGATAAAAGAATCATATTCAATAGCCTTTGATCTCTTAACAAATCCCATAATACCTACATAAGTACACTTTTTTTTTTTGCATACAAATCAACAACTTGCAGCCACCCATAATACCTACTTAAGTACACTTTTTTTTTTTGCACGAATCAACAACTTGCAGCCACGCACTATCTCTACTCAGCTGCTCTAAATTGTCACAAGGACATGATAAAAATGGTGGGTCTAGTGAATCAGATCTCTCCTGACTCTTTCTTTAATCTATCAAAAGTCTCCCTTGGCATCAGTTGACCCTGTCAGTTCTCTCAGCCCCAACATTACCCATAGTTTCACTCAGGCAATTTTGACAGAACTATATCGACCAGTAGCACCATCGACAAATTGCCCTTTCCCTCAAGCCCTCATAACTGTGCACAACCCATAATCCCAAAATTCCCAACAAACTGGGTATCTTTCCTGAATGTGATTCCCCAAGGTTTTCAATCTACAATCCCAAACTACAAACTTATACACTAATGTTTTCTTCAAACCAGCCTCTCATCCCCTAGTGATTTTTGTCACTTTCACCATTCCCACACATTTTATTCATGTTTGTGTCTCTACACCTATCTATCCACTTAACTCCAGTGCACAGGAGAATAAAACAGGAATCAAAATAAACTAAGAATTCAACTGTTGGGCATTCATCAATCTTCAACAAGAAAACCAATCACACCACATCCACAATCACACTTCAGTAGCATATCACTATGAAGAACTAGGTACTTAGCTCATCTACTAGCTGTCCTTTTATCTCTCCATCGTGCACCATTCCTCAAATTCCACCATATTGATATTGTGCTGAATCCACTGTCTCCAAAGATCATCAAGAACACCAGAACAAAAACCTAACTTGTTCGTCAGCTTAGAATAACTCACACATAACAGCACCACAAATCTTACCATTGTTATTAATCTATATCAAACAAACACAAACACTAAAAAGTAGAAAACTCCATCAACTACCCACTCCCTTGTCACCTTTTGCTTTGAACTACACAGTCTATTTTCTCATCCATTAGAAAGTCATTCCAAAGACAATAACATCCCACTCCATTTCATCCTACAGTTTGGCTCTAACATCCAAAGTCTAAACACTCAAAATCCAAAATGAACTTAAGGTTATTTAAAGGTTTTCCAGAATCCAATAAATTACATGAAGGTCACTTTAGTGCTATAATTGGAGATGCCTGTATATCTTAAAGTTTAGGACTAAGACCTTAGAACCTTAAAGTCTTAGAACTTAGATTAGGACTTAGACCTAAGACCTTATAACTTAAAAACCTTGAATTGTATCTAAACCCAAGGACTTAACCCTATCTAACAGTGACTTGAACCTTGTAAAAAAACCTTAAAACTGTCCGAGTTCAGTTTTACAACAAGTCCAGGTAGATCCATTGGGTCCAATTTTAAGGTTGGGTCCAAGTTCATGTAGACGCTCTGGATGTGATTTTTAGACCCAGACCCAACCAAAAACATGTGAACACTAGTTTTTACACGTAGTCCTTAAAAGTGGGAAGGCTCAAGCTGTCAGATCCCTCCCACTCAAAGGAGAAGGAAAGGGAGGAAAGTGTATGATACTAGGTACTTTCTAGGAGGGATAATCACAAATATAAAATGCCCTCCATTATGGAAATTTCTCCAACTGCTTTATGTGGTTCTGGGACCTTTTGATTCCCATCCAGGAATAGGAATCCCTATGATGAAAAATCTCAAGATGATAACCTAATTGGATGATATCGTAACATCAACCATCGAAAGTTGAAAGCCGATATGACAAGCTTTCAGCAGTTGACAAGGAGCGGGAGTGTTTTCTATTTTTTGTTTGGTTGCAGGTTATGAACATGTTGGTGTTTTATGATTGACAACATGTGAGCTTTTTATGGTGCCTATGTGGTGTGCTATGACTATGAAAATTTCTCTTGGTTGGACATCAATGAAGGTGGGATAGTTAAGGAACTTAAGAGGAAGGATGTGAAGAATTTTGACAATCAAGTGGAGCTAAGTATTTAAGATTTTCAGTGTTTTTGAGAGATGGTCAGTTTATTGTTTTGGTGAGGTTGGAAGTGTTGAAGGGATGAATGCCCACAATGTGGACATTGTAGGTTTTCCAATGGAGGTTGTGTTTGTTCTTTCTGTTGTGCCATGTACCTTTTAGGAGAATACAATGTAGAACTACAAATCTGGGTCCATGACTAAAGGGATCATGAATATCGTTAGGATTTTGTGAGTGACCATCTTGGCAAAGAAATCATTATGAGTGGGAACTGTTTTGGGGTGGTTTAGATCTTGTTATTTGAAAGAAGAGAGTACCCAAAAAATTGGGACCACCAAATTGTTTGATTTCTATGCCTAGGTTTCTGTTTGGCATTACTGTCTCAAAGTAGATTAGTGGGCTGCATTTGTAAAACCTTACGAAGTTTAGCTATTGAGGAGTAAAGATCTGTAGCTTTCAATTTTGAGCTTCATCACTTTTCACCAAAAGTTAATGGTGTTATGTTACGTATGGGATTTCTATTTGGGCATTCCAGAGTGAGTGTTGTGTGTTCTAATTATTAGAGTGTTATCTCAGGGTCCTATATCAAACAATGTATGTTATGTATGGTTTGGGTGTCAGGAAAAACTACGATTTGCCAAAGGTCGATTGATGCTCAAGAAAGTGAAATTGAAGCAATCTGACCCCTGTAGACCCATAGCCAGTACATCTTATACGATTAAGACCATTTCTCATTTAAACTTGTATATACCTCTTTATATACAACATTTCGATGTATCTATCGGGACCTTGGCCGCTGGAAAATCTTGATGTTTGCACTATTTGTGACCCATGAAATAGCAACATATAGCTGACCATGGGAATAGACCGGAGACGGCAAATATACCCCAACGTTGTTAAATGTCTGACCTTGACTCTTGTTAATTATGATCGCAAATGCCACTCAAACTGGAAATTGACAACAAATGGCCAATCAGTCCCAAAGGGGGACATGATGATGCGAGGTATGAACACACGTTTACCGACATTGTTCCCTATGATGATCTCCGCTTCAATAACACGCTGACCCAATCTTTTGACAATCAACCTCGTACCATTGCACAATCCTATTGATTGATTGAGATTGCGCAACAAAAGGATTAGCACACCCACTTTGAGTTGCAGCTCATGATTTGCAATACCATTAAATCGCAAAGTGTTTAGAAATTCCATCGGATACAATGAATCCATTGAAACTCTTGCAGCAACACTTGCACCTTCTTCTGTTGGAGACAAAGAATTTGCATTCAAGTACATGTGCGATTCTTCAGATAGCGATTCTAAAATTACATTGTTGACTTCATCAATATCAGTATTTTTGGGGGCTAGAATGCTGCGTTGCATAAGATACACGGCATCCCTAGAGTGGCACCGGTGATCCGGATAGATGGTTTGGATTAATCCTCTTAAGCTACAATCTTCTACTGGCAGCCTCATATGGGATGGAATCTTGATCCAATCTGGATTGACACCTTCTTCTCCTGCAATGGTGGGAAAACTACCGTCTCCAACATTCAACACCCATTTGGCAAACTCTCGCTGTTCTTCAGAATTGGTTGCCATGACTCGCATGTTGATATGAAGACGAAGAATTGTAACATGCTGCCAAAAATGCGATCAAGGCAAGGAAGCACTGACAATGTCTTCTTGTCCTGCCTTGGGAAAGACAGGCAAGATCTGTCGAAAATCCCCACCAAGGACCACGGTTTTCCCACCGAAGATTTTCCCGGTTGCCTATGCGTCATCCAATTGCATCAAATCACGTAAGGTGCGATCAATAGCTTCGAAAGCTCGGCAATGCATCATCGGTGCCTCATCCCAAATGATCAGATTAGCTTTACGCACCAACTCGGCCACTTTCATCTGTTGTGTGATGTTGCAAGTTGACTCATCGTGCAGATCAATCGATATCTTGAATCTTGAATGGGCGGTTCTGCCGCTTGAAAGCAACAAAGACGCAATTCCTGATGAGGCAACTGTAAGCACGATTTTGCCTTACCCTCGTAGACGGGACAGAAGTGTTGTCCAAACAAATGTTTTGCCGGTTCCACCACTGCCATACACAAAGAATAGTTTGCCTTCTTTGTTTGTCACAACATTCAAAATAGTTTTGTATGCGTTGCGTTGATCATCATTGAGCCTATCTTCTACATTGTCTGCATTTGTGGTCAATAAATGTCGATCATAAGCTAGTTCTTCTTGGACCAATCGGTTTCCTCCAGGAATAGAAAGGATGTAATTAGACTTGGGAAGCGTTGGAAAATCTTCCAGGCGATGTCCATTGCACATGAGAACCTGATCGATCTCATACAATGCATGATCCTTTAACACATCCTCAGGAAGGGTAACAGTTGGATCAACACGCTCGTAGCGTGTCATTGCTTCAATGTCATCGCTCAAAGACTCCCAATGTGCATCCCATAGCTGTCTGGGATTCGTGACCTCACAAAACATCAACATGGAGATAAACATGTCATGCAGCTGTTGTCTTGAGGCCTAAACACCGGCTTCTTCCAAGGCTTGATCCCATTCATTGTCGTCTGCAAACAAACCCATAGCAATGCATGCATCTTTGAATGTGTCGTGCACTGCTATCCACTGTCCGCAAATGTTCGTAGGATGTGGCACCTTTGACGCAGTTCAACAGCATTCGCAAATAGTAACGTTCACCCGATGTCGGGTGTGCATAATACATGCAACCAATGGCAAAGCCTCTCTTGCGCAGTGTCCATCACTTCAACTTCCGATTCCACACCCATTGCTGAGGGAATTGATTGAACATAAGGCTTCGTGCAACTTTCGATTCTTGGTTTGTTTTGAACCATTCTGTTAGCATCGTTCTAGAAATGGTTAACTGTGTTGCCACTTCCTGCACATCATCGTCATCGCGAAACAACACCATTTGCTGATTGGGCAAATGGTATTACAGACGCTCAACAGTAGGAAAATGCTCAACAGTAGGAAACCGCTCATGCATATCAAACTTGAAGATGTGCCATGCTGCTTCCGATGCAAATACATAGCGACAGTCAAGATATTTTTTAATTTCATCAGTATCGACCACATTTCCTTTGGTGGCATTGTCGCTTTGGTGTGAGATCTCAATAGTTGCACGATCATGTCCTTTATATACGTACTTGAATAGATACTTGACTGCACGAATATTGTTGCAGACCTCAACGTTGATGTGCGCATCGTATTTGGTTGATAAATAGACATTGTGTGGTACCACCCAACGATTGTCCAATTCAATGCCATGAACCACAACTGTGTGCCCCGTATTTCTACGTCGATAAATAAGGTATCCGTTTACATCTGTCACCGTCTCGGATTGGAATTTGCATGGATATTATTTTTTGCATTTGCCTTCTTCCATGCACGGGGCATTTGGGAACACAGCTCCACATGGACCATGCGTCGTGCATCTGGAAACCGTCTCGTGGGCTAACTTGTTTGTTTCTGAATTCGGAAGTTCAGCACTAATCATGCGGTCTACATCTTTGACCGTGTGTGGCTTGTAATCTTCGATAAAGAAGATGAAAATGTGTGCATGCAGCAGCCCACGCTTTTGAAATTCAACGACATGGATTCCCACAATCGTGCGTCCTAGAATATGCTTCTTGTGAATGTCATTGATCAACTCCTTCAGCTTGATTTTGAACACTCGGGTTATCAAATCCGGTCGATCATGAGGTTGATGTCTGAATAGCAACGCTCTCTTGATTTCAAGCCACTGGGACTGTTCTTCAGATTCTTATCCCTAGAGATACAATCCAAATTGTAACTTAAAGGAGTGGCAGCACAATATAATAGAAACCATGTTATTCTAATAAAAATTTCAAAACAAAACATTGTTTGTTGCATTCAAAAAGGAAACTGGGACTTATATGTATTAAGTACTTACTACTATTACTACTACTACTAAGAAGACGCTTAATAATGCGACCAACAAGAGCCCATTGCCCTATAATGGAGCGAGAGTGGCATTAAATGCAACCCAGAGTTTGGACAAACCTAGATCCTAGAGTTGCTGATGGGTTGCGCTAATTTTAAGCTATTGCAAATCTCGATTGATTCTCGAGCCACAATAGTATTGGTTGATGATGCTAGAAGCAGAAAAAGAGAGAGAGAGCAAGCTTTTGGTAAAGTATACCAAGTCGCACAATTCTGTAGACGCCATCCCTAGACAAAATCAGCTGCAGATGTCAACTTAATTAGAGAGCAAGCTGTTGTTACAATTTATTAGTTGCATCTTTCGTGATTTTGTTGTGCATGGGGAAAGATAAATTTAAACAATCTGGCTTGCCCATGAGTGCCTGCCTGTGACAGTACCTAATAATTTTTGTGTCAGAATCGTCATAGAAGACGGATCTTGCACCTACCTACTCCTCGAGAGGGAAGGGGGTGATGATGTTACACTTAAGGTGTAAACAACCCTCCCCCCTCCTAATTTACTCCTCCTGATTTATCATACTCCTTCACAAATTCAGCATTAATTAAATTATTTTGAAAGTAATTAAATTTT
>Ga0116227_10015534_pt1 | contig 11250 bp, 9 predicted proteins | sample S1TSphgellanicum_FD_89693 | JGI IMG/M metagenome (GOLD analysis project Ga0116227, IMG submission 89693) | Host-associated microbial communities from peat moss isolated from Minnesota, USA - S1T2_Fb - Sphagnum magellanicum MG | ecosystem: Host-associated > Plants > Peat moss > Unclassified... | reverse complement strand
TCGCCATGTGTCTATCAATTGTTGTGGCAGGTTCCATCAGTAAATTTGGGTTGCTGGGTCCCTTCTTTGCAATAGCCATAGCGGCCTTAGGTACTTTTCTGGTATATGCTTTTAAAGATCCGCGACTTGCCTTTTGGGCCTATTTCGCCTATTGCTTTCTTCTTGGTTTTTTAGTTAAATCTTTTCTGCAGATTCCTGTTGGTCTGGCTCTGGAAGCGCTACTGCTGCTAACATGGTGTAGCATACTGATCAATATGGATAAATTTAATTGGCAAAACATAAAAAATGAACATATTCTATTGTCATTAATTTGGTTCATCATTAGTTTCCTTCAAATATTAAATCCATACAGTGGAAGCGTTTTTGCCTGGTTCAATGAACTGAGATTTGTAGCCTTAAACTGGCTACTCATTTCCCCCCTAGTATTTTTAATATTTAACAGCCGGGCAGACTTGAACAGGTTTATTGTATTCATTTTCTTGTTTTCTTCACTGGCCTGTTTGTATGGGGTAAAACAACTTTATTTAGGGCTTACCAGTGGCGAGCAGCAGTGGATGGGAATGGGTAATGAGATGACACATATTATAAAAGGTAAATTGAGGGTTTTTTCCATTTATTCGGATGCTGGCCAGTTTGGTGCCTCACAAGCCATTATGGCCGTGATCTCAATGGCATTACTCATTGGCCCGTTTAGTTTTGGAAAAAAAATAATTATCGCATTATTCACACTTGTGTTTTTGTATGGAATGGCCATTTCAGGAACCAGAGGTGCGTTATTTGCATTGGCCGCAGGCGTTTCATCTGCCTTGTTTTTAAGTAAAAGTTTTAAAGTATTACTGGTGGGGGTTGTCTTTTGTTCAAGCAGCTTTTTTATATTGAAATACACCAACATAGGTGATCATATATTTCAGGTTAGTCGTTTACGTAGTGCATTAAATCCTGAAGATGCTTCTTTCAAAGTAAGATTGGATAATCAGCAAAAATTAAAAGCAATATTGAAAGACTTACCCTTTGGTGCTGGGTTAGGAATGAGCGGCATGAACGGAACCACTTATAACTCCGATAAAACCATAGCCAACATACAGCCTGATAGCTATTGGGTGAAAGTTTGGGTAATGTATGGCATCGTTGGGCTCCTCATTTGGTTTGCCTTAACCTCTTATATTATTGGTAAATGCAGTGGTATCGTTTGGAAGATAGAGGATCCAAAGTTAAGGGCTAAGATGATTGCCCTCACTTCCGGAACAGTAGCCTGTTTTATTTGTAGTTATGGAAACGAAGTAATGAATGGAATGCCTTCATCAATAATTATGTTTATGTCATGGTCATTTGTATATATTGCTCCATGGCTTGATAAGAAGTTAAAACCAACTGGATCTAATGGAAACAATCATACTTAATATTTTAAATTTATTTTTCTGGATTTTAGGCATCTACCTGCTTATAAATTGTCTGTATCTGGCTTTTTTCGCCATAGCTGGCCTGTTTCCATTACCAAAATCAAAAAAAGATGCAAAAGAGTATAAAAAAATTGCCCTGTTGTTTCCAACCTATCGGGAAAATATAGTCATTATCGAAAGTGTAAAATCTGCACTTATGCACCAATATAACGGAAGCTTTGAAGTAATCGTAATTGCTGACGGGTTATTGCCACAAACCAATGCTATTTTAAATGAATTGGGTGCAACAGTTATCGAAGTTTCTTTTGAAAAAAGCACTAAAGGCAAAGCCCTTAGCTTCGCTATGGAAAAACTTAAAAATAACGGTTTTGATATCGCGATGGTATTAGACGTTGATAATGTATTGGGTTTAGATTGTTTACACTACATCAACCACTCCTTTCAAAATGGAAATATGGTTATTCAGGTACATAGAACAGCAAAAGATGTAGATAGCAGTTTTGCTTTTTTAGATGCTTGTAATGAAGAAGTTAATAATCAAATTTACCGCAAGGGTCATGCAGTGATGGGCTTGTCTGCCGCACTGATCGGATCGGGAATAGCTTTCGATTTTTTCTATTTTTATCAAATATTAAGTGGTATCGGAGAGACTGTTGGAGAAGATAAAAAAATGGATTTTATCATCGCCAATGATAAAGTTAGGGTGGCTTATTTAAATGATGTTTTTGTTTATGATGAAAAAGTAGAAAATGCGCAGGTATTTACCAATCAGCGAACGAGATGGATTGCCTCGCAAATAGAGTTCTTAAAAGAATATGCCTGGGTTGGATTGGTGAAGTTATTTAAAGGAAATACAGAGTTTTTCAATAAAACATTACAAACCTTCTTAGTACCCAGAATATTGCTGCTGGCCTTGTTATTTATTATGGCTGCCCAATCATTTTTTAATCCTATCGGGCCAGGCAATGGCTTTTGGATCACCTTATTTTTGAGTATATGTTTCACATTATTTATAGCTGTACCTCGAAAATTCTACATGGATAAGCGGCTTTATTTGGCTATATTACAAATTCCGAGAGCAATGATTGGGATGGTGATTGCCTTATTTAGCATTGGTAAAGCTAAAAAATCTTTTATGGCAACGCCACATTATAATAAACCGGTAAAAGACAATAACTAATCATGCCAATAGAATTGCTCGCCATTACAGGCTTAATTTTTGGAATCCTGGGTTTTATTAAAGGTATTAACACTTCAAAACATACCATAAAAAAGTAGCCAATGTCAATTTTAAAAAACAGAGACATCATTATAGTAGGCCAGCAACCCTGGGATACAGCTATTGGCAGCAACTGCAAAGACCTGGCAATGGAATTTAGTAAAAACAACCGGGTATTATACATCAATGCTCCTTTAGATAGAAGGACAAGTTTGCAGCAAAGGAATGTTGAATCGGTAAAGAAAAGATTGCGGATTATTGCGGGTAAAGAAGAAGGACTGGAACAAGTAGCACCTAATTTGTGGGTCTATTACCCTAAAATAATTATTGAATCCATCAACTGGATTAAAGTGATGCCCATCTTTCGCTGGTTAAATAAATGGAACAATCAGAAATTTGCCAAAGATATCAATTTTTCATTAAAGAGATTGAATTTCAATGATTTTATATTATTCAATGACAACGATATCTTTAGGAGTTTTCATTTAAAGGAACTTTTAAAGCCAGCAATAAGTATTTATTATTCCAGAGATTACATTATTGCTACCCCCTACTGGCAATATCATGGGGAATACCTGGAGCCGCAGTTAATTGAAAAAAGTGATCTTTGCGTGGCAAATTCTGTTTTCCTGGCCAATTATTGCAAAAAATACAATCCAAATTCTTATTATGTTGGGCAAGGTTGTGACTTTAAACTATTTAAACAGGCTGATGATATATTAGTACCAGCTGACCTTTCAGTTATTAAAGGCCCTATATTGGGCTATGTTGGCACCATATTATCGATAAGACTTGATGAACAGATTCTTTTACACCTTGCAAAGGCACGGCCAGACTGGAGCATTGTGTTGGTTGGACCAGAAGATGAAGATTTCAAAAAAAGTGAATTACATGAATTAAGCAATGTGCACTTTTTAGGAAGCAAAGGAACTGAAACTTTAGCGGCATACATTAATGGGTTTGATGTTTGTTTAAATCCTCAAACGATCAATCCGCTTACCATTGGCAATTATCCCCGAAAAATAGACGAATACCTGGCAATGGGTAAACCGACTCTTGCTACGAAAACAGAAGCCATGAGTATTTTTGAGCAGCATGTATACCTGGCCGAAACGAAAGAAGACTATGTAACTTTAGCAGAAAAAGCCTTAATAGAGCATAGCACAGCGCTGGCCAATGAGCGAATTAAATTTGCACATACCCATACCTGGGCAAAAAATGCTGAAGAAATTTATCAGGCCATCAATGATGTGGAAAGTAATATTATCAGTAATAAAAATTAGTTACGAGTCTTTAATAAATTTTAACTGATTTTCATCAATTAGAATAACATCAATATTTCAAACAGCAAAAATGTTTAACACTTCCATTATCACCGTCAATTTTCGTCAGGAAGCAGTAACGATTGAATTACTTAAATCAATCAGTCAATATTGCAGCGGCAAAAATGTTGAAGTGATCATTGTAGATAATGGAACAGAACAAAATCAGGAACATATTTTTAAACCTCACTTTGAAAACATTAAATACATCCAATCCATAGAAAACCTGGGCTTCGCTGGAGGTAATAACCTGGGAATTAAACAAGCGCACGGCGATTATTTGTTTTTACTGAACAACGATACCGAGTTACCTGCAGATTGTATCGAGACGCTATGTGCCGAATTTGAACAAAATGAAAATATAGGACTCCTGTCTCCCTTACTGTTATATTTCGACCGAAAGGATACGGTTCAGTATGCAGGTTTCACACCAGTAAATCACCTTACTGGCAGAAATTCCACTATTGGAGAGTTGGACCAGAATAAAGGGCAATATGCCAATAAAAGTTATCAAACCGGATATTGCCATGGTGCTGCAGTAATGTGCCGCAAAGAAGATGTATTAACGGCAGGATTAATGGACGAAAATTACTTCCTATATTATGAAGAGCTGGATTGGTGTGAAAAATTCAAAAGAATTGGAAAGCAAGTTTGGTTTACAGGAAAAACCCATGTTTACCACAAAGAATCAATAAGCGTTGGTATAGATAGCCCGCTAAAAATCTATTTCCACACCCGCAACAGAATGCTTTTCATCAGGAAAAATACAGGATTGATAAATACCATACTTTTTTCTATTTATTATACGCTAATTGCCTGCCCTAAAGCAGTTTTGAAATTCATATTTAAGCGTCAGTTGTCTCTTGCAAAACAGGTGATCAGGGGCTTGTTATGGAATTATACCCATGATAAAAACAGTAAGAATTTAGGGTTTAAATTGAAGCGGTAACTTCATTTACCTTAACCTTTTTAAAACGGTTAAAACGGCATATCTGCTGAAATAATACATAGACATTAACAAACCTATCTTTTCACTTTCTCTTAAAATTTTCCAGGTTTTAACCACGGCTTTCATTTTATTGGAAGAGAGCGAATCTTTCCTAATTCTGTACAAAGCCAAAGGTTCGTTAATTCCATATCCCAGTTTATATTTCTTAAACAACTGAAGGAAAAAAATCCAGTCTTCGTGACCCGCCTTCGAAAATTTTAAATCGCCGATAGCACTTCTTAATATCATTGAAGTTGAAAAAATAATAACGTTATGTGATAACAATTGATGGTAGCTATAAGTAAACGGCGCTGGCGTTACCCCGGAAATAACTTCTCCTTCCTCATTGATTCTATTATAAGCACAAAAAGTCATGGTGAGCATTTTATCTTCCATATATTCTACTTGTCGGCTCAGCTTATTTTCCAGCCAGATATCATCACTATCTAAAAAAGCAATATACTTTCCTTTCGATTTGCTCATGCCCAGGTTTCTGGCATTTGAAACCCCTTTATTTTCGGGCAAAGAAATAAATTGTATGTTGCTATACTTACTGGCAAACTCTTCTACGATGGTACAAGTCTTATCTGTTGATTGATCGTCGATGATGATCAATTCCCATGATTTATAATCCTGAGCAATAATAGAATTTAAGGTAGCCCTAATAAACTTTGAAGAATTATAGCAGGGTACAATAATCGATACGAGTGGTTCCAATTTGATTTATTTTATGAATCTGATGCGCGAGGACTAAAATAGAAAATTATTACAAACCTTTTAAGCGCTTCTATAAATTAAATAAAAACCAGTACTTTAGTAAGTCAGTTTATATGGATAGAAGACGCTTTGTAATCAACCTGGTTTCCAACCTTTTTAGTGCCCTTTCCGGCATCGGAATTTCTTTCTTTTTAACTCCCTATATTGTAGCGCATTTGGGTAAAGAGGCTTATGGTTTTTTTCCATTAACCAATAACTTTATCATGTATGCCGGAATTATAACTACCGCATTGAATTCGATGTCGAGTCGGTATATTACCATAAGTTTAGAAAAAAAAGAAATTAAAGCGGTAAATACCTATTTCAATTCCATACTATTTGGCAACTTGCTAATTTCTTTCTTTTTCATTCTCGTAAGTGCATTATTCTGCTATTTCATTAGCCATATTCTCGACATTCCAACCCCTTTGTTTGCAGATGTAAGATTGCTTTTTATTTTCATGTTTATTAGTTTAATCATCAATGTATCATCGGCAGTTTTTTCTGTAACAGCATTTGCCCTCAATAGATTTGACAAGTTAGCATACATTAATATTGCTTCTAATATTATAAAACTTGGCACTATCATACTGCTATTTTATTTTTTCACACCTAAAATTTATTTTCTGGGTTTGGTTACAGCCATCCTATCGCTCTATACACTCATTGCAAACTATAGGCTTACCAAAAAACTACTGCCAGAAATCGCTATTGATTGGGCTTTCTTTTCAAAAAGTACATTATCTATAGTTGTTGGCGCTGGAATCTGGAATTCGATTATGGCCCTGTCCAATGTAATCAACACACAATTGGATTTATTGATTGCCAATCACTTTTTTGGTGCATCAGGTATGGGTTTTTTGTCTCTCACCAAATTTATCCCCAATGCAATTTATATCCTTCTTGGAATTATTGTTCCTATATTTTTACCAGAAATGTTTAAGGCTTATGCCCGAAACGATATGGCTAAGTTAAAGCAAACTTTAGATCAGTCATTTAAAGCCATATTTTTAGTGGTTTTAGTCCCATTGGCTGTCTTCTTTGTTTATGGAGAAGATTTTTTCCGTCTGTGGTTGCCCACTCAAGATGCCAGAGGGCTGCATATTGTTTCTGTTATTACGCTTGTGCCCTTTATTGTTCACGGAACCGTAGAAACTGTATATCATGTTTTTGTCATCACAAATAAATTAAAAATGGCCTCTGTTTGGGGGATTTTTATTTCTGTTTTAAATTATGTTTTAGTTATAATTCTTTGCTTGTACAGTAACTTAGGGGTATACGCTATACCTGTTGCAGCATTAATTAGTGGTGTATTTAGCCACCTAACTTTTACGCCACTGTATGCAGCATACTGTCTGGAAGAAAAGCGATGGTATTTTTTTATCAAAATAATTAAAGGTCTTGCTGGATTTATGCTGCTTTTACTAATCGCATACGGCTGGAAGAAACTAAATTTGTTTACAATTGATTCCTGGATCACGTTTTTAACCAATAGTGTGATTATTGGCGTAATACTTTTCTTAATTTCTCTTATAATTAAGTTTGAGCGTACAGAATTATACGAAGTTTACCAAAAATTAAAAAGGAAAGTTATACAATGATACCCAAAATTATACACTACTGCTGGTTTGGAAAAGGAGAAATGCCTGATCTCGTATTAAAATGTCTGGCCTCATGGAATCGTTATCTTCCTGAGTATGAAATTATGGTTTGGAATGAGGAAAAATTTGATGTTAACCTATATCAATATTCCAGAGAAGCATATCATGAACGTAAATTTGCATTTGTATCTGATGTTTGCCGATTATATGCGCTTAAAACGATAGGCGGTATTTACCTGGATACCGATGTGGAATTTCTAAAACCATTGGATGATACAATGCTTACCAATGTCGCTTTTACAGGATTTGAAGATAATTTTTTATTGTCATCCGCAATTATGGGAAGCATTAAGGAAGGCTCCTGGATTAATGACTTAATTTCCTATTATAATAACAGAAGCTTTTACAAGGCTAGTGGAGCCTTAGATTTCAATCCAAATACAGAGAGTATAACAGCTTTCATGAAGGCTAAAAAAACACTTAAAACAGATAATACTTTACAAGTCTTGCCAGACTATTGCACGATTTATCCGAGCGATTATTTTAGTCCGAAAAGTTGGAAGACACTAAAAATAAATATCACCAAAAATACTTATAGCATTCATCATTTCGCGGCTTCATGGCTACAGCATTCATCTTACAGCCCATTAGGCAAATTAGCCAACTTTTTATTAGGAAAAAGGATTTCTGATTTTTTAGCTAAATACTATAGAAATCTTATTCGTTAAGAATTATAAAATCTTAATAGATCAGTATATTACCCATATAAACCAACCTCAGGGAAGACCAATTAACCATAGATGGGATATCATTAATTGGCTATTGGCATCTTTCTTTTATTTCTAAATGTAATTCATCAAGTACCTGGTTAAGCACATGATTAACCTCATCAATCATTGGAATTAGCTCTGCCCTACTTACGTTTTCGCTCAACTCTTCAATATTTCTGATGGTACTGCGAATAGATTTGATTTCAAGATGATCTATTGTGGATTTTAATTTATGCGCTAATTTTGAAACCTGGGGAAGATCATTTTCCCTGAAAGAGGCATTAAGATTATTTAAGGCTTCAGGAACTTGCACACAAAACAACTCAATCATTTTAGTTACGAAATCTTCTCTTCCTTTACTAATTATCCTAAGGCCATCTAAACTATATAATGGTTCAATAAGCATAGGTTCTGAAATATGAATCTGTATTTTCTTCATCCAGCTATCTATTACGTCCACGAGAATTTCTTCATTAATAGGCTTGGTCAGGTAATCATCCATTCCTGCAGCAATACACCTTTCCCTTTCTCCCGAAACCACAGAAGCCGTAAGGGCGATGATTGTGCCAGGGTATCCCCGTTGCCTCAATATCCTGGTGGTTTCATATCCATCAAGTACAGGCATCTGAATATCCATCAGAATAATATCATATGCACTTTCTTTTACCATTTCAAGAGCCATTTCTCCATGCTCTGCATTTAATACCTGCGAACCATAGCTTAATAAAATTGTACTGGCAACCAGTCTGTTTGTTTCATTATCATCAACAATCAGGATTTTTCTACCAGCAAATAAATCTTCATTGTAATTAGATTTTACCTCTTTCACCAGATTCTTATCTGTTCCCTTTGGTAATTTAATTACAAAAGAAATCGCAGAACCTATCCCCTTTTTACTTTCCACCTTGAAATGCCCGCCCATTTGAGCAACTAGTTTCTGTGAAATGCTCAATCCCAAGCCTATCCCACTATATTGACGGGTTAGGGATTCATGTTCCTGGCTGAAATTATCGAAAATACGGTTTACAAATTCCGGCTCCATTCCGATTCCTGAATCCCTCACTAAAATTTCAATTTCCTGGCTGTTATCGTCATCTTTTAAAACAAAAGCAGTTAGTGATACAGAACCTTTTTCTGTAAATTTAATGGCATTGCTCAATAAGTTCATTATCACCTGGTTGATTCTATGAGGATCACCCATTAATACCGGAGCAATATTAATCTCGTTTGGAAGAATATAATCGATTTCTAAACCTTTTTTTTCAGCTTGATTTATCATTAATTCCATGGCTTCAGAAAAAACCTGAGGAAGATTGAAACCAACATGTTTTAGATCCAATTTTCCAGCGTCAATTTTTGAAAGATCCAAAATATCGTCAAAGATTAATAGAAGATTTTTTGATGCCGTTTGTATGGTCTGTATAAAATAATCCTGTTCATCGGTAAGCATGGTTTTAGAGAGCTGACCAGTCATGCTAATGATTGCATTCATAGGTGTTCTAATCTCATGACTTATATTGACAAGAAAAAGTTCTTTTATGTCTGATGATTTTTGAATCGCTGGATCAGCCGTAATCATTTCCTGACTATTATTTAGCAAAAATTTTTCTCCGGCAAACAGAAATGAGTTTCCATTATCAAATTCTTCCCATTTTCCAGTCACCCATCCATTTATATCTTTTGAAGAAATCTTGGTATCATTGCCTGCAACTTCTTGATTAAATCGTTCAAAATGATCAGAAAATCTTCCACCAATACAATCTCCGCATTGTACTTTCAATACCTCACCCATTTGAATGATGTTTGAATTTGAATCTATTAACAAAAAGCAAGGAAAAAGTCTGTTTAATTGCGCAAGACTAAGGGATAAAAAATTGTTTTCCATTAATAGATGATTGAAAGATGTATAAATTTATAAAAATACCAGTGAAATCAGAATTTAAAGAGTATAATTCTGCTATACTACCCAAAAAATTATGCACTAAGTGTTTCTGAAAAAGGTTAAAGCAGTGCACAAGGTTCTGAATTTAAATTTAGTAGCATTTTAGTCATTAGCTGAATATCTTTTTGTTCATTTTAATCTATTTAATCAATATTTGACAATAAACAAGAAAGTTAGCTTTTAAGGTTTTTTATTAGTATTATTTTTAACTTTTAAAATACCAATCAAACAGATTCTTTTAATAAATATATTTTTTATGAAGCAAGCATAACTTTGTAATCAATAAGTTTGCTAGTAAATGAATATACTTAACAACTACAAGAAAGTATATTACTCCTTAGCGGAATAATTCAAAGATTAACGAGTAATTTTTCCTTATTATTGTAGTAAAACAGAAAAAGTTAATAGGATTTTCAGATTTTAAATGTATTTATTTACATTACACATTTAGTTGATCCAGATAACTAAAATCAGTTTGAGACTAACTTATTATTTATCACTACTTTACACTTAACTCTTTTTGGCATTTATCTGAAAAAAACTCTATAATACGTCCCTTCCAAATGAGTAAAATTAATAATCCCAGCATACACATCCTCCTTGTGGAAGATGATGAATTCATGCAAGCCGTACTTGACGAAATTCTTAACGTAAATTATCGTATAGATATTAGACCGGATGGCCTGAGTGCTTTAGCCTTTTTACAAGGTGGAAACATTCCAGACTTAATTATTTCGGATCTGAATACGCCAAACATGAACGGACTTCAATTAATAGAGCAACTTAAAGTAAGTGATTTTTTCAGTTCCCTCCCGATCATGATTTTATCAGGTGAAGAAAGTTCTGATAAGCGTATTAAATGTCTTGATGCGGGTGCGGATGATTTCGTTGTTAAGCCCTTTAACCCGGCAGAATTAGAGGCAAGAATAAAAATGGTATTAAGACGTGCAGGAAAAAGTTTGAGCTAATGGCAAATTCTGATATCCAAATCATAGCCCTTGTTGGTTTTGCTGATGATTTTTCACATTCTTTTCTTAAAGATTGTGATTTTGAAGGTAGGCAGCTGGTTCATTTTGATAATGGAATGATGCTTGTACAAGAATGGGAATCAAAAAACCTGGCAATTGTGGCCATAATTTCCAACAGTGAAATCTTATCTAACGGTGGTCTTTCTTTAATAGAAACACTAAAAAATAAGAAAATGCCTTCGGTCCCTTTTTTTCTAGTTTTAAGATATTTCAATCCCAATTTA
>Ga0116227_10015533_pt1 | contig 11250 bp, 2 predicted proteins | sample S1TSphgellanicum_FD_89693 | JGI IMG/M metagenome (GOLD analysis project Ga0116227, IMG submission 89693) | Host-associated microbial communities from peat moss isolated from Minnesota, USA - S1T2_Fb - Sphagnum magellanicum MG | ecosystem: Host-associated > Plants > Peat moss > Unclassified... | reverse complement strand
TTCTGAATTGAAATAATAATTTTGAGAATCCAAAATAATAATTTGGAATTCAAATTTCAACTTTCAAGTCAAATAATTTCTTAAAATTTAAATTTTAAACTTCAGAATTCAAATATCAAATTTGAAATTCAAATAAAAATATCTAAAATCAAGTTGCTGATTTTTAGACTCAATAAAGTTTTTAAAATTGAAATAATAATTTTTAGATTCGAAAATAATAATTTAGAATTCAAATATCGATTTTTAGATCAAATAAGTTTTCTGAATTTAAATAACAATTTTCAGAATTGAAATGTTAATTTTCATGTTCAAATAACAATATTCAAAATTGAAATGTCAATTTTTAAATTCAATTAGTAATTTTCAGACTTGAAATATTAATTTTGAAATTCATTATATGAACAATATACTATATATATATATATATATATATATATAGTACATACATTAAATACACCCTCATGTCATTGTAGAATACCTTTAGGATGTAACTAATTTGGTGACTATTGCGACTAATGGGACATATCAACCTAGTAATGGATGAAAATAAATGTAAAATTGATGCAACCAATAGGATGAAATTTTTAATAGTTGCATCATACTTGTGAAAATGACCAAAATAGTTGAAAGTTGGGCTTGTAGTTGCAAATATTCACAAATCTAGTCGTAAACGACTACAAGTTGCATGTAGTCGTAAATTGAATGGTTACATTTTGGCTGATTTCTACTAGTGGATGTTGGATCCCAAGTATAAAAAGTATATGTGGGGTGATTACTTATTTGGGTCATGAAATTGTTACCACCTTGGTTATAAATTATAATGAACAATTGTTAGTACTTCTATTGTTGGAGGTAAATTACAAGGTCAAATGATGCATATTAAAGTTGATATTTTTTATGAGTTTGCCTCATTTGTGGACTTTCAAGATTTATTTTAATAGATTAACACAAATGTAGACAACCATAAGGACATTGTGAGTCAAGAACTTTGTGGATTTTATCATTATCCTATTGATGCATAAATTTGCAAATGTGTTTTAAAGTGGTGGTGGACATAAGAAAAAAAATTCCCAACTGTGGTTATACTTGCATGACAAATTATTAATTTCAACTAGTTAAATTAAGATTAAAAGAATTTTTTCCATTGCCAAAATTCTCATGACATTTTACAAACATTAACTTCAAACTAATAATTTGAACAAGTTGGTTTTTGTGAATAAGATTTGAAGATTTGATCCTTGTGGTGGTTGTCTAAAACCATCAAACTTGGCAATTATATCTAACATAAAATCTAATTTGACAAAGGACTTGGATGCCGAATTTGTAAATGGTGGAGTGTGAAGAATTTCCAATTGGAGATTTGAACACATATTTAATCAATTTTGGACTCTAGAACTGTCCAAAAATAACCATAAATAATTTTGACATATAAAAAAACTATTTGAAATGGTTTCATTACAATCGGATGAGAACCTAATCCTTTCCAATGCAATTACTAATCAAACAAATGTTTGGTTTAAACCAAGGTGGCCATTTGTTCTTTAGCAACCTAATTAATAAAAGCCAACAATTGATTAGAACCGAATGGCAACTTGATTCATTTTGACAACATTAATTAAAGCCAAATGTTTCAATTCAGATCAAGTGGCTAGCTAGTCTTTTGAAATCCAATTAGCAAAAAATGTATGCCTAGATTATAACTAAATGATCATCTGATCCTTTGCAAATTAATTTGAACTATTTATAATATTTAACACATTATCCAACATTGAATATGAAAGATTCAAGCTCAAAATTTTTTATTACATATATACATAAACGAAACATAGTGTATGTGATGTGTTCAATGTGTTATTTGATTTCTAAAAAACAAATTTCTAAAAAAAATAATTCCAAGCTTTCAAACATTAAGACTCTAATAGTACTATTTGATCATTGTAAAATAGTAAGATACAAAATAACAACAATGTTATTTGAAAATAAGATTTGCTTAAATAACACCATTTTTTTCTTATTAAAGCTTCAAACATCATTGCATGGTCTACAAATAGTACTCCAAACCAATTGCAAACAAAATTCAATAATGGAACTCTTCACCTAGATACAATGTGAAAGTAAAATTTGAAAAGTTTTTAAAAAATGAAAAGATTGAAAATAGACCATACTTAAAGGAATTTGATAATTCTACAGTCCTCCTTATTGTTTTTGATATATTGCATGAACCAAGAACAAATCCGCAAGTTGCATTATGTGTGGCTTCGATGTATTCATACGAATCTTCAGACAACTTATAAACCTACACATCACATGTCAATTTTCATGATTAGTAGCAGATTTGGAAAAGATTGAAAAACATATGAAGTTCATATTCCTACAACATGGTTTATGTAGAATGGTAGGAAATGTTGTTTGTAATATCTTCCAATGACAATTTGTTCTCCTTGAAACACCACCTACCCCCAACTATTAATTTTCCTTTCCTCTTCCACAACATGTAGTGGTTTTTCACAAATGAGAATCCAAAAATCTAATCCTTCATTATTTCCTTCCTCAACTAGAATGCAAAATGGTCCCCAACTTCAAGAGTTGTTGCAAAGGCCTCTCAATCCAATTCCAATTCATGAACTAACTCCACATTTGCTTGCCCACCACCTAGATTACAAGGTTCCAAATGGATAAAGGTAAATGGAGCAACGTATGCTTCATTGTCACATGGGCCATCCTTGCCATTAGAACAAAACTTGCAAAAATAAGACAAGTTTTGAACACAGAAAGATATCTTATCCAAACCCACACTTTTGACCTGATGAAAACCTCTTGTGCCCTCCACTATCCGACATTGAATTCATCCATTTTGTTGACATCACCAATATTCACTTTATAAAAACAACGGTTAACTCCTCTCCTTGCCCCATCATATATTAAATGTTGATGACCCATGTGGTGTTTCAAGTAGGCCACCACATTTGTTGCATTGTGTAATTGCATTGAATTTGGTTAAATTTGTTCAGTTCGTAATGTTTGCTTCATAATAACTCCTACATCATTCCAATGTCCTTTATCATGGGGTGAAATCATAGTCAAAGGAACCAAGGGTGCCAAGGTAAAAGTCCTTTTCCAAGGACTACACATGACACATGTCATTCTTATGTTGGTTTATACCATAAAATTTTATATTTTGGATACCCCATTCAACACTGCATTTTAAATATAAATACATTTGACTACAAATTGATTTTATATCATGTCTATCATGGATTCATGCCCTCTATCACATATATATATGAACAACTTTTGTTAAAGCCACATTTTCAAAATCCATAATTTTCAAGGTTAAAAGCACTTTTGAACCAAATGTGTTCAAATGGGTTATAAAAACAATTTTCATTAGTTCAAATCTTTTTGCCTTTCTAATCGTCAATGTTAAAATCGTCTCCAATTTTCAAAAGGAATAATGCACATTTGGTATAAAAAAAAGACATTTGAAAAAAACGAGGATTGTCCGCTCTTAAGGTTTGAGTGCTTTGAACATACAAAAACATTTTTTATTTGTGTCAAGCTTTGAACATGTAAAATCTACAATTAATGGAAAATATTCCAAAAACATTATGACAATCCAATCTATTATGTTTCCTTTATAATCTTTCAAACATACAAAAATGTAATTTTAAGGAGTGTCCACTCATTTGGGTGGCTCCTTTGACTGTGATTTTACGCCATGACCAGAACCAAAATGGTTCCATTGCATGGCACATCCCAAAGGCAAATCATCCTTCTTAGTTAATGATGGATAACGCACAACAAAAAATAAAGCTTTTGTTCATTTGAATTGTGAAGAGCAACCATCAGAAAAAATAATGTGTTCAACATACAACAAAAAACCTTATAATGTAAGAAACTTCCAATGGAGTTTGAAGCAGTGTTGCAGAAACAAATTATCATTTTTTTGTTATCACTCACATAAAAATGATACTTTGTCAAGATCCTAGATGTTGCATCAATCTCATTTTAGTTCAAATCAATGTCAAATGTCAAATGCACTAATGACTTACCAACTAAACCAATGTTGAGACTAAATTTCATTCTGCTCCTTGAAAGAATAGTTCTCATCGAAATCAATGACAGTCACAATTTGGTCATTTGTTAAATTGTCCAAACATGACTTGAATTGTGCATCTTGCCACTTTGCTTCAAAATTATGAATGACAAATTCAATCAACTTCAATTTCTAAAAGGCAAAAAACTCAAATGGAAGGGTCATCTTAAAAACTAACCTTATTGCATGTTGATCACCTCCATCATCAGAATGGCCAACAAACACATTTTCTCAAACCACTTCCAAGGTTCATATTTCATTACTGGGATCCATTTCAAAAGGACACAATTGGAGCTTTGAAATGCCACAATTGTTGCAATCCCCTTTTATGCATAGCAACTTGTGATATTCATCAATATCAGATTTGGGACAAAAAATGACCCAATTTTTCCTTTTTCATTTGAAACACAACAATGGACCTAACTTGACAAGTTGTTGGCAACCCCGAGACAAGGTCATTAACAAAGCATCTACAAGAATTTCACATATTTTTCCATTGGGTTTGAACTTTGAACCAATGTTGACCAGCTATTGAGTTTTGGCCCAATTATCAATTTATTTATTAATAACTTACTAGTCAATTATTGATTTTTAAAATAATTGGTTAATAACCTAACCAACTAATATAAAAATTTCAAAATATAATACTCTACCCAACTAACTTAGTTATCATTTAAGTAGGTTATCAATCCTAAAAAAAATTTAAAATTTATAATAGAAAACGAAAAAATAGGGAAGAAAAAATGTTTATATTTTATTTTTGTTAAAAACCTATAATTAATTAATAATTTGTACCATAACTAATGGTTAATAATTGGTTATTTGATAAGCTTATTTTATGCATAATTACAAGTTCTCCTTTCTTTCTTCTTCCCTCCCTGTGAGTGAAGATTTCTTCTTCACTCCACTCCTCCAGTTGCCCCTCAAGCTTCTCCAATGTGTCAAGAAGATCTAGTTTCACAAACTCACCCTCATCCTCAGCTGAGACAACCTTCAATTTCTAGCAGTCAACCTCAACTTGCAAGGATTAAATCATATCCTCCAGATGATTTTTCATTCCCTCCTCCTCCTGTGCTCTCTGCTTCCACCCTTCTAATTCCCCTTGCAAAGATCTAATGCAACTTTCAAGCTCCAATTTCTCTGATGTTGCCTTTTCTTTCCATTGCACTATCTCTGTCCTCAATGTTTTATCCTCACTTTGTAGAACCTTCACCTAGCTCTACAATGTTGAATGCTCTGACTTCACAAATCTAGTCTCTTCTTCAGCCTCTGCAACCAGCTTTTCCCCCCAAATATTTATAACCTAATTGGCACCCATTTTTTAATATTGATATTGTTGAACTATTTAACACCTTTTTTATATTTAAAAAAATTACTTAACAATTATGAGAAATAATCAATAATTAACCAACATTGGTTTGAATAAACCAACGTTGGGCAATTCTTTGAACATTTTGGTAATAATCAACGATTCTAATTCTAGTTTTACATACCTTACATTGACCTAAACCTTTATTTAATTATTAAATTTGCATTATTTTCATAAGGGGTCATTAAGTGTTGAAATTTTAAACCACATGCATCAAACAAAACATTTTATGGAGTGTATTATATGATTGTTTAACCTATGTTTTCTCACCTTATTATTACCTAATTTTTTTAATATCACATATTTAAACCAACATATATTAATTATATGTTTTAATTATCAATTATAACATAATTTATATAAACTGTAAATATATTTTGAATAGATAGTACCTTTTACCCAATAACTAACATATGACACCTTATATTTTTACTCGGAATTTCATTTATTTTTTAAAGGAATGACACCCCCCTTGAAATTATTTTTTGAAATTTCATTATTTAAAAAAAATTCCAAAAAAAAACCACCAACTTGCAAAAATTTGCCACCAAAGAAAAAACAAAAAATATTTTGACTAAAAGGTAGGGGAGAATAATCCAACTATTTAATTCCAAAATATCACCAAATTATGTTTCTTTTACTTCTACAAAGGTAAAATGTATTGTTACATTATTAGAAATTTAATAATATAAATGATATGTTGTGATTTTTTTTCAAAGTTGTGTAATTAATCATTTTTATTAGTCTATAACTAATGTTGTTAAAGAAATATGATGTTTAAAAACTAATGGTTATTTATTTATTTAATTTTTCTTCTAGTGACCAATTTTTGCCAATTTAAAAATAGGGGGAACATAAAGAATGGTTTTGATCCAAGAAAATCAAATTTAAACAAATTTAAAATTGATATATCTTCAAATCAATATTGAAAGATTTAAACAATTTTGCAACTCCATAATTCTTTTATAGGCAAATATGGGTAAAACTAAGTCTTATCAATGATAACAATTCGAATAACGTTGCAAAAGTTTTTTTAAAAAACTATACAAAGTCATATTAGTAAAAGAAAAATTAAAATATTTAAAAAAATTGATTTTACAAAATAAAATATCTTTGTTAAAGATTTAATGAAAGTGCCTTCAAATTCACATTAAATTCAATCCCATTTATGAATTTACTTAAAAAAGATTTGTAGATTTCTTTTTATTCATAACATATTATTTTAAATTATTTTTTGAACCCTTCATATTTCATAATTATTTTCATGAATAGATTATTCAATAAGTTTCAAGATCATGTTTTCATTTGTCACATTTGAATAAATTTTGAAAAAGAAAATGTATGTTAAAGTCTGAATTTTAAAAATAATTTCATGTTGAACATGCTAAAATTAAACTTTATTTTCATGTCATCAAAGATTTGAAGTGGTTTGGTGGCGAAGACCTTGGTGCATCTCCATGAAATCTTGGGTTCAAACCTTGATGAATGTGTGTGTTAATGTATGTTATGTGTATATACATTGATGTATCATGTATAAATATGATATATGAAACATGTATGATGGTAGTGAAAATCTTCAAAATAGTTTGTTAAAAATATCAATATTAAATCATGGCATGTATTTGCCGTGAAAAATTTATAATCTGTGATCAAAAAAATAAAATGTTGAAAAGTTTTAAATGTGTTACATGATGATGTGGCATTCAATCCATGTCATATTACCTTGGGACCTCAAAATATCCATGTCGATTTTTTTTAATTACAAATTACCTAGTGCAACATGTCACTACCCAAAACAACTAAAAAACATTTCATGAAATATGTCTTAATCAACTAATCTTTTTTTACCAAAACCATATAAGTTGCATATTAGTGAACTTTGTCCCATTTCACTAAAAACATAATGGATTTGGATAATGGAAAAACCCAAGATTTTTTCTTGTGGTTAAGAAATTATTAACATTGTGTAGAACACTCTGAAGAATAATTACAATATATTTGAACTCAAAAGTTATGTTTTTTATTAACAAATTGCTAAAGAGTAGCCTAGAAAAGTCTAGAAAATCTTTGTGCAACAATCCTAAAAAGAAATATATGAACTTGACCAATAATTTTGAACATTTTAATACATGATGAATAACTTGAAGAACATGGAAAATAGAAAAGGAAATTACCCCTAACAAAATTTAAATTAAAAAAAAAATTGATGTTGAGGAATGTGAAGAAAATCCTAAATAACTTGAAGGATTTGTCTTGATTTAGATTAATACATCATCAAAAATTGTTTCAAGAAACAAATAATTAAACTATATAAATATGTGTCATAATCTTGATTAAGAGATATACTAGCACTTTGAAGAAAAATTTTCAAGACAAATTAATAAGGTTGTTTAAAGTTTAAACTCAAAACCAATGTTCCAAATCAACAGGTTGATGAGGAGCAATTTGAAAAAAAAACTAAAAAGTGATTTGTGGACAACAATCTTGACTTGAGTAATATATGACATGTTAGTATTTTGAAGAAAAGTATGGGGAACAAGTTGAAGAACAATTTGGAAAAAAAAAAAGGAAATTTGCCTTAAGTATAGAACAAATTAAAGAGAAATTTCAATTATGAAGGATGTGAAAAAGATCCTGAAAAGGTTGAAAAGTAAACTTGATTTTTTCTTGGAATCTGAAATTCATATTAAGTTGAAGCAAGCAAAAAATCATGTAAAGCTTTAACAAATAGTGTCAGTAATTGCCTTGCCAACAACATACATATTTCAATTTTGCATCAATTTTTTGCAAAGTTCATGATTCACCATTTTATTCCAAAATCTGTCATGGTTGAACTAATGAGGAGCAACTTGAAAAAAAATCCAAAAAGTTGAAATTAAGATTTATGGATAGCAATCTGCACTTCAATAATATATGACATGCTAGCATTTTTAAAAATAATATATAAAAAATAAATTCAATAATAGTTTGGAAGACAAGAAAAGAAAATTTCCCTAATTATGGAACAAATTAAAGAGCAATTTTGATCATGAGGGATGTGACAAAGAGCCTGAAATTTGCTTGAAGAGAAAAATTGATTCTTCTTTGAATCTGAAATTGAGTTCATATTAAGTTGAAGAAGGCAGCAAGCCATATTGTATAAAGCTCTAACAAATAGTGTGAATCATTGCCTTGCCAAAAACAATTTTGCATGGATTTTGCAAAGCTCATTAAGGATCTGTTTTGGTTAAACTAATGATGAGCAATTGGAAAATAATTCTAGGAAATAATCAACTATGGACAATAATCTGGACTTGAGAAATATATGACATGCTAGGATTTTGAAGACTATGAGCAACAACTTATAGCACACAATTTGGAAAACAAAAAATGAAATTTGCAAGTTAATTATAGAACAAATTAAAGAGGAATTTTGATCATGAGGGATATGAAGAAGATTTTAAAAAGCTTGAAGATCAAACTTGATTCTTCCTTGAATCTGAAATTGAACATATATTAAGTTGAAGAAGGTGAGAAGCCATGTAAAGCTTCAACAAACAATGTGGATCATCACCTTGTCAACAACATATTTGAATTTGCATGGATTTTCTACAAAGCTCATGATTTCACCATTATATTCAAGGATTTGACTTGATCCAAAGCACATCAAAAAATATTTCATTGAACAATACATTGCATAACCTTAAACCCTAGCAATTTGGTAATCAATTCTCAAGAAAAAAGAAATTATAAGTAGTAATAGATCAAAAACAATGTTTCAAAGTAAGCTACTAAAGCACTTAACCTGAACAGGTGCGATCATAAATTGAAAGAAATGCAATAAGCAATCTTGAACTCCAAAACTTGTGTCTTGTCATCTTGCTAACAATAGATTTGCATGGAATTCTATAACACATGAAATTTCAACTTTAGATTCCAAGAAACATTGTAGTTCCCTATTCATGGATGTCATGGGAAAACACCTTAAGTAAGCAAAAAAATTTAGGAAAACAATTTAGGAAAGTAACACATCACAAAACCTGTAATTGAACTACAGATGGATAGGAACATTTGGGTTCAATCACAAATATATGAACCATAGGAATTTCAACTAGTGTTTTGTTTTTCATGTTTTTGTGTCAAAAATTATATCAATATTGCACATTTCTTTTATATGTTTTGATGATAATGTTCTTAATATATTGTGGAAACATGTGCAATAATTTTGAATTTTCAACCATTGATTAATCATTATAACCAGTGCATTACTATATTTTTACTACTTGAAAAAACTCATAAATGATTTTTAAAGGATTTGAAAATGATATAATCTTGGAGAGACTCTTCAAACACATATTCACTTAAGATTATAATGTAACATATTTTTGAGTCAAAAGGACTTTCTTATGACTTTTTGTAAATTACAAATGGAATATTCTTAATATATACCCAAAATCTTTCAAAATAAGCAGTCATCGAAGTCCTTATTAGGGGTGCATCCTTGATTCCTTATTTTGTTAATGTACCCATTTTAGGAATTGGACTAATTGACATGAAACTTTCAAGGAAGGGGACCTAGGATATCTTGCTCATCCGTTGTAGTTTCAAGATGTTTAGGACTTAAATTACATTGACATAAAATTTTCAAAGAAAGGAAGACTAGGACATCCTAATGTGTGTTTTAGTTTCAAGATGCCAAGGAAAGTGCATCTTGAACATCAAATAACTCATGTTCATGTGCTTAACTTCCAACAACTCTTTGAGTAATGCAAAAAACAAGCAACAAGGTTCATGAAAACTTTCCTAGTAGAAATGAACAAAAGCCTTACAAATTTTTTCCTTACAAAATGAACAAATTGAAGTCAAGAAGAATAATGGACCATGGAGTAAAAGTGCAGCAATGCAGCAATTATCAAGGACAAGGAAGATATTTAGGAATCTTGACATTCTTCATCCTAAGATAATAGATAGTTGCTCAACAGTGACTTTTGGAAAATTCTCAAATGCAGTCCTAACACATAGTTCTACCCTAAGCCCCTTCCTAATGGGAGCATTATCACGACTTATAACCTGTAACAATGATAATTTATTTAAACCTTGAAAGGTTTGGTGGGCAACTAAATAAGAAATTTATGGGAACAATGTGAAGCACATTACATCCAACAAATTGAAGGTGATTTACATACCTTAGACTTTGTTAATAGATGTGTTACATGTGTTTCCCACTTCCTAATGCATATTCACTTCTTGACTACATTTTTTATGTTCAGATTGACTCAAATTATTGATCCAGAATTGCATCGCAACATTACAAACCTCTAAAGACAAATAATCACTCCTTTTTTACTTCCCACATAAAGCCCATGTAATGTGTTGTCAATATATGCTTTAAGAGATAATCTTTTGTAGATACCTCATGAAAGGTTTTGACAATGGATACCTATAACAAAGCCTACAACACGTTGTTAGTACGCATAATTTCAAGAAATAAACTTCTACAAATATTACCTCATGTGAATTTAGGTCTCGCAAAAGGGTTGTTTAAAAAATAAACTTTTGCATGCATAACTTCAAGAAATAAACTTTTGCATGCGTAACTTCAAGGAATAAACTTTTGCAAATACCTCAAATGAATTTAGGTCTCACGAAAAGGTTGTTAAAGAAATAACCATGTACTAAACCTTAAAACCTAAAATGAAAACCTATTCTTCAAACCTAAAACTAAAGCTAAAAATAAACCCTAAAACCTAAAATGAAAACCTATTCTTCAAACCTAAAACTAAAGCTAAAAATAAACCCTAAAACC
>Ga0116227_10015532_pt1 | contig 11251 bp, 5 predicted proteins | sample S1TSphgellanicum_FD_89693 | JGI IMG/M metagenome (GOLD analysis project Ga0116227, IMG submission 89693) | Host-associated microbial communities from peat moss isolated from Minnesota, USA - S1T2_Fb - Sphagnum magellanicum MG | ecosystem: Host-associated > Plants > Peat moss > Unclassified... | reverse complement strand
GATTCTATTGATCCATTCGCAGTCTTTCACCAACCACGGGGTATCAAATCGGGTCAGGTCGCTTGCGGCATCAGTATCTAATATAAACTCAACATTGTCGCTCAGTTGTAGATAGGTAGCCGGTACGTCGCCGGATATTTCACCTTCGATGGCCTTTTTGATGATCGGCGCTTTCTTTTTGCTCCAGGCCATCAGGATGATCTCCCGGGCTTTGAAAATAGTTCCTACGCCCATCGTGATCGCTTTGGTCGGCACATTGGCTTTACCACCAAAATCGCGCGCGGCGTCACTACGGGTGAGGTCGTCCAGAGTAACCAAGCGGGTACCACTATTGGGTGCCGAACCCGGCTCGTTAAAACCGATATGACCTGTACGGCCAATACCTAATAGCTGGATGTCAATACCGCCAAGCTGGTTTATTTTTTGTTCGTACTCATAACAAAAAGCTTGTATGTATTCCTGTTTTAAATTTCCGTCAGGTATGTGGATATTGTTTCTGTTGATGTCGATGTGGTTAAATAAATTTTCGTTCATAAAACTGACGTAGCTCTGTCCCGCGTCCGCTTTCATCGGGAAGTATTCATCCAGGTTAAAGGTGATCACGTTGCTGAACGATAAACCTTCTTCGCGATGCAAACGCACCAGTTCCTGGTAAACCCCGATGGGTGTTACCCCGGTAGCCAGGCCCAAAACCGCGGATTCATTTTTATCCTGTTTGCTTTTAATTAAGGCAGCCATACGTTTTGCTACAGCTTTTGATGCGATGTGCTGATCCGGGTAAACCGTTACCGATAGTTTTTCGTAACGGGTTTCTTCCAGTAAATTGAGTCTTGCCATTGGATTGCTAAATTGTTTAATGGTATTGGATAATTGACCGTAAAGCTACCCGGATGGGCTTGCATGGCGTTTTAACAAATCGTTTTTCTGTTTTAAAGATGTTTAAAACGACTTTATTTTTAAGCTATTTAGAAATTTAAGATCGATTCATCAAAATCTAAACTTATAAATCCGATATCTAAACCCCTTTGTTTAAGACCTAACTATCTTGGTTTTTTATTCCAATTCTGAAATACCACAAACCAATATGAATCGATCTCATCCTGAAAAAAACTCCGCCAATTTTACACCGGTTTTAATTATCAGCACGCTGTTTTTTGTTTTCGGTTTTGTAACCTGGACAAACTCCGTATTGATCCCGTACCTCAAAATTGCCTGCCAGCTCAATAACCTGGAATCTTACCTGGTGGCATTCGCGTTTTATATCGCTTACCTGGTGATGGCCGTACCTTGCGGTTGGTTGCTGAACAAGATCGGGTTTAAAAAAGGTATGTCGGCCGGTCTGGTAATGATCGCATTGGGCGCTGCCATTTTTGTTCCGGCAGCTTTAACCCGCCAATACAGCCTGTTTTTATTGGGATTGTTTGTGCAGGGTACCGGGCTTGCAGCGCTGCAAACGGCATCTAACCCTTATATCACCATATTAGGTCCAATTGAAAGCGCGGCCAAACGCATCAGCATCATGGGTATTTTTAACAAGGTCGCGGGTGCATTGGCACCGATAGTGTTAGGGGCCGTTACTTTAAGGGATGCTGACGGTATAACAAAACGACTGTCCTTAATGGATTTTAACGAGAAGCAGGTAGTGCTCGGTCAGCTTGCGCACCGGGTAATAGTGCCCTATTGCATCATCATGCTTGTACTCATCTTACTTGCCGGAGCGATTTATCTTTCCAATTTGCCTGATGTAGAAACAGCTTCCGATGAGCAAAGCGGCGCATCGAATGTGAAGCAAAAGCTATCCCATTTCCCGCATCTAATCGTCGGCGCTATCACACTTTTTATGTATGTCGGTGCCGAAGTGCTGGCTGGCGATTCTATCATCAATTATGGCGCGAGTCAGGGTATCGCTTTAGGTACAGCCAAATTTTTTACAGCCTGCACTATGACAGGAATGGTTATGGGTTATATCATCGGTATTGTCTGCATCCCGCGGTTCATTAAACAGGAACGCGCACTAGCTATATCAGGTATTTTGGGATTGATCTTCACCATGATGGCTATTTTAACCAAAGGCTATACCTCTGTATTTTGCATCGCTTTATTAGGTTTGGCTAATTCGCTGGTGTGGCCCGCGATCTGGCCATTGGCGCTTAAGGGTTTGGGCAGCTTTACCAAAACGGGATCGTCATTGCTCATCATGGGTATTGCGGGCGGCGCCGTTATCCCGGTCATTTACGGGCGTTTAGCCGATGTTTTTAATTTACAACAAGCATATGCTGTGCTGATACCCTGTTATTGCATCATTTTTTACTTTGCAAACTGGGGGCATAAATTAACAGCTAAAACTACGGTCGACGAGAAATTAGCAATACCTACCGGGTTGGTTTAGAATGGCGGATTGGGATTATTAAATAAAGTTTGGTAACTTCATTATAAGGTAAACTGATGAGTGGAAACAAAAGTAAGATGGGCAGGGGAGTAAGGGAGTGGTTATTAACTGTAGCAATACTGTTTTTAATTACGGGAAAAGATTTTGCTCAAAACCAACCGCGCAACTTCAGAACCATATCGGTAGATAAAGGCTTATCACAGAGCACCGTTTATGCTGTAGTGCAGGATACCCTGGGTTTTATGTGGTTGGCCACCCAGGACGGTCTGAATCGTTATAATGGCGAAAATTTCACCGCTTATCACCCTGTCGACACAGACCCGCAGAGTTTGCGGTCAAATTATATCAAAGCTGTTTTTCTGGACCATGGGGGCCAGTTGTGGATAGGCGGCGATCAGGGTTTAAGCCGTTATAACTACTCGGGCAATAATTTTGTTAACTACCAGCATGTGCGCCGGCCGGGAGAATGGTACATATCATCAATTACCGAAGATGCTGATCATGTGATATGGGCGGGGTCGAGCGCGGGAGAGATCTTTAAGCTTGATCAAACCAAAGGTGAATTAAAACTTTTCAATATTGATGCCGCAGCAAACGGCATCAAAAGCATCAGCAGCCTTTCTAATTTTCAGAAAACAGTATGGTTGGGTACAGATGCCGGTTTGTTCAGGTTATCCAATAATGGCCGGGGCTTACAAAAAATTGACTTAGGGGTTTATGGCCCGGCGGTTAACACTGTTTATATTGATGGGCAAACCTTGTGGGTCGGCTCAGAAGGCAATGGTCTGTTCTATTATGATGCGCAAAGCAAAGCGGTAAAACATTATGTTCACCTGCCCGCGCAAGCCGGAAGCATAACGGATAACGATGTTCGCGGTATTAGCAAAGATGACCAGGGGCACATTTGGGCCGGTACTTTTATGGGCCTATCGGTACTGGAAGTTAACACCGGGAAATTTGAAAGCTACTATCACCAGGCCACCATTCCTTATACACTGAGCCAAAACTCCGTTCGTTGCGTTTATCGGGACAGACAGCAGGGCATGTGGCTGGGCACCTATTATGGTGGTGTAAATTACTATCATAAAAACGATATCAAATTTAACCTGCTCAATCAAAATACCGGCAAGCTGTCCCTGAACGACCAAGTGATCAATGTGATCAAACAGGATAAACAAGGCAACTTTTGGATCGGCACCAACGATAGAGGGCTTAACCGCTGGGATAATAAAACCAACAGTATCAGTTACTTCAGCCATAAAGAGTCAGGAAATGGTTTAAGTGCCAATAATATCAAGGCGATAGCTTTTAATGAGAAGGGTCAGATTTTTTTAGGGACTCATAATGCTGGTCTTGATATTCTCGATCCGGGAACAGGCACGGTTAAAGTGTTCCGTCACAACGAAAAGGAAAGTAAAAGCCTGTCCGGCGATATGGTTTACGCCTTGTTGCGCGACAAAAAGGACAGGATGTGGGTAGGTACGCGTTCCGGGCTGGATAGTTATGACGCAGCAAATAAATCATTTGATCATGTCTATTTTGATGCGGCAGGCAGGCGCTTAAGTTCCGATGAGATCACTTACCTAACGGAAGATTCAAAAGGGCGAATATGGATAGGCACCACCAACGGCGTCAACCAGTTTTACCCGGAAAACAAAATATTCGAGGTTTTTCCCGGCTCCATGCTGAGTAACGAGGTGGTGAACTGCATAGCTGAAGATCAGAAACACCGGATATGGATCGGCACCCGTAACGGTCTGAATTTATATGATGAAGAAAATCATTCTTTTATCACTTACAAAAACCGGAATGGGTTTTTAAGAGGCACCATCTATGGCATTGTCACGGCAGAAGATGGTAATTTATGGATATCGACTAATAATGGCTTAGCTTGTTTTAATCCGGAAACCGGCCATTCACAATGGTTTGACAGTCGGGATGGTTTACAAAACAACCAGTTCAACCTCTACGCATTTTGTAAAGCAAAAGACGGGATGTTGCTGTTCGGTGGGATCAACGGTATTTCCTATTTCTATCCGGCCGCCATCAGGCAACAGGCATTGGCTTTAAAAGTAACCTTTACCGGCCTCGAGGTTTTGAACAAACAGGTTACGCCGAATGATGGTACCGACGTTTTAAACAGTCATATTGATAAAACATCGCAACTGGAGTTTAAACACGATCAACGGCAGTTTACCCTGTTTTTCAACGCGTTCAATTATATATCGGCAAACAGAACTAAGTTTTTGTACCGGCTGAGTGGGGTAGATGCCGACTGGCAGCAAACTGACCACGTATCTAAAGCGAGTTACAGCAATCTTTTGCCCGGCGATTATCTTTTCGAGGTCAAAGCTATCGGCCCGAATGGCGAAGTTAGCCAGGTGAGGAATATCAGGATAGAAGTTTTACCCACATGGTACCGCAGCAACTGGTTTTATTTAATAGCCTTTGTTGTTTTAAGTATTGCATCGTATCTAGTTTACCGGGTACTATCTGAGCGTTTAAGAACTTTGCAACAGCTCAAAATGGAGCGCATGGAGCGTGACAAGGTAAACTACATCAACCAGGTAAAAACCGACTTCTTTACCAATGTTTCGCACGAGTTGAGAACCCCTTTAACACTGATCATTGCCCCGCTTGAAGCTATTATGAATAAGCCGGTTGCCGATAAGCAACTCAGTAAGCAATATAAAACCATGCTGCTGAATGCCAGGCGGCTATATCATCTGGTAGAGCAGCTATTTGAGTTCAGAAAAGCCGAATCTGGTACGCGGAACCTGCAGGTTGATAAAGGTGAGATCGTGAGTTTTATACACGAGGTGTACAACTCGTTCCAGCCCCTGTCCGAGAAAAACGGGGTGAAATATAATTACACCAGCACCGAGGCCAAACTTTCCTTCTTGTTTGATAAAGATGCTGTAGAAAAGATCCTGTTCAACCTGTTATCAAACGCGTTTAAGTATACCCGTGCCGAAGGTTCAGTAAGTATCGAATTATCAAAGTCGGCTAAAAATGCAGTGATCAGAATTATTGACACCGGTAAAGGGATCGAAGAAGAACATCTTGAAAAAATATTCGACCGTTTTTACCAGGTTAACGATCAGGAAATGAATTTAGGTTCGGGCGTTGGCTTAGCATTTACCCGCCGTTTGGTGGAATTGCATCATGGTACCATAACCGCCGAAAGTAAACACGGAAAGGGTAGCACGTTTACCGTAACCCTGCCGGTAGATGATGAACAATATAAAAACGATGTCCATGTTCAGTTGCCGGTCTACGATCTGTCATTCAGCATCGATAAAAGCAGGGAACTCACGGAGCGACTAGCCGCAGAAGATGATGAAGAGTCTGGATTTGAAAAGCCAACTGCACAGCAGCGGGACAGGTTACTCATCGTGGACGATAATAACGAGATCGTAAGTTACTTATCCGGTCGCTTCGGCCAGTTTTACGAGGTTTGCAAAGCCTACAACGGCGAGCAGGCTTTGGAGGTTTTGGACGGACAACAGATCGACCTGATCATTTGCGATGTGATGATGCCCGAACTGGACGGACTGCATTTTTGCAAACGTGTTAAACAAAACATCCAAACTTCACATATACCGGTAGTACTTTTAACAGCCAAAGCCGATACCCATCAGCAAATCAAAGGATTGGAAATGGGGGCGGATGACTATGTGACCAAACCATTCTCAATCAACCTGCTGGAGGCTAAGGTTCAAAACATATTACGCTCGCGTAAAAGATTGAAGGAGTTTTATTCCACATCGAAAGAAATTATTCCGGAGAACATCGCATTCAATACTTTGGATGAAGACTTTTTACGCAAGGCCATTAGCATTATCGAGGCCAATCTATCCGAATCCGACTTTTCAGTTGATAAATTCAGTCGCGAGATCGGCATGAGCCGCTCTAACTTATACCTGAAGCTGAGAGCGATAACCGGGGAATCGGTGACGGACTTTATCAAACGGATCAGGTTTAAAAAAGCCATAGAGCTGATGGAAACCAAGCAATACACCATCGCGCAAGTGGCCTATATGTCGGGCTTTAATTCACCTTCTTATTTCTCGACCGCTTTTAAACAATATTACGATTGTATCCCTACAGAGTACCTGGCCAGAAAAGACACAGAAAAAAACTGAACGATTAAACAATTTTAAAATACAAAAACCTGTTTTTGAAATCGCCATAGTCTTACAAAGTCCATTTTTGGATACATAAAATTCAAAAACTTGAAAAGGTCATATGCAATCGGAATCGATATAGGCGGTTCATCGTTAAAATGCGGGGTGGTTGATAACAACGGCAAATTGTGCTATTCTTTTATCTTCCCGATCGATCAAAGTTATACGCAAGGCGAGATCATCGCCCTGATCGTAGCCGCCATCAGAAAATGTGCTGCACAGGCTCCAGTTAAGGTCAAGGGTGTAGGTATCGGCTTTCCTGGTTTGGTGGATAACCATACCGTGATCGGCGGCGGAGATAATCTGCCGGATTTCATTGGTGTTGAATTGGGCTACATTATAACCGAGTCTACCCATTTACAGGTAATGGTCGATAACGATGTCAACATGATGGGCCTAGCCGAACAGCTTTATGGCGCTGCCGATGGTTGTTCGGACGTAGTTTTCCTCACGGTAGGTACCGGTATCGGCGGCAGCTTAATCATTAACGGCGGTTTATATGGCGGTTATCAAAATCGTGGTGCCGAGATGGGGCATATCATTATCCATCATAACGGTAAACAATGTGCTTGTGGCTCTGCGGGTTGCCTGGAAGCATATGCGTCGGTAAAAGCTTTGCTTAATCGCTATTCTGAACTGCTGCTAACGGACCCGTGCGACGAGTTAAACGGAAAGACCATCGTGAAAAACTACCTTGCCGGCGAGCCAATGGCTATTACCGCCATGCATGAGCATTTTGACTATTTGTCTACTGGTATTGCCGGGCTTGTCAATATTTTCAGCCCGCAAAAAGTGGTTATCGGTGGTGGTATCAGTGAAGCTGGCAGCTTTTATACAAGTGAGATAGAGCACCGGGTAAAACGTAAAACCATACCGGTATCATCAAACCATACGCGTATTGTAAGTGCGAAACTGGGTAACCAGGCTGGTTTGCTCGGTTGTGCGGCCAAAGTATTCGCAAACGAATTAATAGGATAAACAATTTAGACATCAATTAGGAATAGGATATGAAGAAGATCAAGTTGTTATTTGTATTTCTGGCTTTAACAAATTTCGGCGTTTATGCCCAGGAAAATGGCAGTAAGCAAGCGATCATCGTACTAAAGGCCAGTAAATTGCACGCGCGGGTCCGTGAATGGCCCTACCCGGCTAATGGCGTAACGGTGCCCAATAACCATCCCGCCCTATTATGGCCCGGAACCGACGGCAAGAAAATGATATTACCCATGGAGAGCGGGAGCGAAGATTCTGCCAGTAATGCCAAAAGCCAGATAGTTTATAAAGTAACGTTAGCTTCCGACAAGGATTTTAAAAATACTTTGATGACCAGCGAGGCAAAGCCCTGGGCCATGTTTCCCTTACACCGGGCGCTTAAACCGGGCCATTGGTTTTGGAAGTACGCTTATTCGGTAAAAAACAGCGGGAAATGGAACTGGTCTGCCGTGTATGATTTTGCGGTCGATAAAACTACCAACAATGAAGCCATAGCCCCATCGGCTGATGTGGTTTTCAAGCGAAACGATGGCCCACACCCGCGTCTCTGGAATATGAGCAATATCGGCGAAACCTTTTATAAAAAAAACCTGCAAAATCCCGAGGCCAAAAAGTTTATCGCCTTCGCCGAACGCATTCTAAAAGAACCATTGCCGAACGAAAAACCGATGCGTGAAATTGATACCACGAATAAAAAACCGCTCGAAAAAAAGATCATCATAGAAAGAATGTATCATGGTTTCGGAGATTTTGTGGGTACGCCGGTGCATAACTTGTGTATCGCATATCAGCTGACCAAAGACGAGCGTTTTATTCAGGGCGCCAAAGAACGGGCATTGATCATCGCCCGGATGGATCCGGATGGCCTGGCCACGCACGATGACTTTACCAGCGGTGCTGTTTTAGAGGCACTGGGCTGGTTTTATGATGCCGGTTATGGCTCTTTAAGTGACAGCGAAAAGGCATTGTTCAGAAACATCATTAAGGTTCGGGCGAAACGGGTTTACGATCATTTACCCAATCGTTTTGAGCTACATGTATCTGATAACCATGTCTGGCAAATTACCATGCGCAATTTAGCCATTGGTACCGTAGCTGTAGTGAACGAAGTGCCCGAGGCCAAAGAATGGTTAACCTACCTGTACGAAGTTTGGACAGCACGTTTCCCGATATTGGGCACGACAGATGGCGGCTGGCACGAAGGTAATGGCTATTTCAGGGTGAATTATCAATCGTTCATTTACCTCTCGCAAATGTTCGGGGACTTTAGCGGCGTTGATTATTTCAAATTGCCGTGGATGCAAAATTTGCCGGCCTATATGCTGTACACCTATCCACCAAATTCGGCATCAACAGCCATCGGCGATATGTGGGAGAATATTCCTAATATGAACAAAGGCCAAGCCTGGTTTGCAGATGCCTTGACCTATAAAATCAATGACCCTTATTTAAACTGGTACGTAGCAAAGATCAAAAAGGACAGACCTGATTTTTTTAGAGGTACAGATGTGTTTCTGTTGTTCCGTTTGTTGAATTATGATCCTCATAGAAAACTTCCTGTCTTATCTCCATCTACGCTCCCCAAAACCAGGAAGTTTGCCGATGTAGGTGTAGTAGCCATGCATCAGGATCTGGCCAATGAATCCAATAGTTTGAGCAGCTATTTGTTTAGCAGCCCGTTCGGTTCGTCGGGACATGGACATGCTTCTCAAAATGCTTTTACCGTAAATTATAAAGGCAAAACCATATTTGGCGGTAGCGGCTATTACAGCAACTTCAGCGATAGTCATAACCTGCTATATTACCGTACTTCGAGAGCTTATTGTACAATATTAGCTGATAGCCTAGGGCAAAAACTTGGCGAAGAGGGCTATGGCTGGATACCGCGCTCGATCAGCGGCATCCATATCCAATATGCTTTGGGCGATGCCTCGAACGCCTATGGAAATATTGAAAGCAGTTTTTGGCTGGACAGGTTCAAACAAATTGGCGTCAGGCCCGAGCGAAGTAACGGATACGGTGATGCCGGCGTCAAATTGTACCGCCGGCACATGCTGCAATTAGATAGCGGCTATATCGTTTTGTATGACGAACTGGAAGCCTCAAAGCCCGTAAAATGGACAACACAGTTCCATGCGCCTTACTACAAGATATTAGCGGGACAGACCAATAATTCCAACCAGCAAAATTTTGAAGTCGAAACAGATCTGGGTAAAGTTAATGCGAGCGTTTTTGCGCAATCACCGTTGGCAATGGTGGTGCACAACCAGTTCGCCGAACCTGCAGTAAATTGGGCCAAAGTAACCGATGATGAAGGCAAGATCAAAGATTTTAAACCGCAATGGCATGCAGGTATTACTTCTTTGTCAGCGCAAAAGTTTCGCTTTTTAACTGTTATTCAGATCAAGGATGGCAAACAGGAAATCATTCAACATTTAAACAGTGCATCCCTAACCCATCTTAAAATAGGTGAGTGGGAAATATTGGCAGAGTTGGATGCTAATAAACCAGCCGTTTTACAAGTGACCGGAACAGTTAATAGTTCTGTTTTTAATTACGGCACGATGCCAGTTAAACAGCATGGTAAAAGCTATACACCGATGCTAAAAGGAAGCTCGATGTTATTGGAAATCGTTAAAGGAAAAGTAACCCGTAAAGAGGTGGTAGATGTATTACCAGATGTTGCCAAACTTGATTATGACAGTAACTTAAGAAAAAGCGCCTATTGATTTGTCGAAATTCATTACCCGTTTGAAAAGGGCGGAGTGTAATTTCCCTGTTTTTTACGCATTAAAATAGCTTCATAGAACGGATCAATCCATACCTGTTCCCACATATTTACCGCCGCGTACCTTGTCACGGCCATACTTCACAAAGTACTGCTCGGTGACCCGGTCTTCTTTGCTATAAGGAACATGGTAATAAACATCGACCAGTTTAACCGGCGGGTGTAGTTTCGTCCAACTAGCGCCCTTACCACTAAAATGCAAATTTATCCTGTTCACCAGGTCAAGCGTATAACCCACATAATAGCAACCATCAGCGCATTCCAATACGTAGACAATACCTCTTTCCTGATGCCGCAACCGCCCGGCCAGTTTTTGATAGGCCTGAAAATACGTCCAGCCTTCCATCTTCATGACGAAATCGAACATATCGCCGCGCTCTTGGCAGACCTCACATTGATAAGTTCCCTTCTTCGCATTCCAAATTAATGTCGGGTTCGGGCCATGATGAAAAGGACAAATACATTGCAACTGCCCATTCATAGCCAAATATTTGCGCACGGTATCCTGGATATTCGTCAAGCGCGAAATCTCTTTTCTCAGCATCTCAGATCATCTTAAAACGTTCCGGCCCAACGGCCATTAAACCCTCACACTCTAAACCCAGCGCCGCGCAAGCCGCCCGTAGCTCCGCCAAATACCGGCCCTCCGCGTTACTAAACGCGGGCCAGCCGTTCCTGCCTAACATCAAGCGACCCGCGCCCGCTTCCACAGCCAAACCAGTGATCCACCCGACATCCGGCAAAACACAGCCAGCCTCGCTAAAAGCCAAAAGCTCCCGGCTTTCAGAAAGTAATAGTAAAATATATTGCAGCTGCGTTTCCTTCAACAACAATGGCCGCAGGTAAATGGCGCAGGCATGCTCATCTGAAAGCAGGAGCGAAGAGGGCCGCAAT
>Ga0116227_10015531_pt1 | contig 11252 bp, 5 predicted proteins | sample S1TSphgellanicum_FD_89693 | JGI IMG/M metagenome (GOLD analysis project Ga0116227, IMG submission 89693) | Host-associated microbial communities from peat moss isolated from Minnesota, USA - S1T2_Fb - Sphagnum magellanicum MG | ecosystem: Host-associated > Plants > Peat moss > Unclassified... | reverse complement strand
GGGGGGTGGGGGGGGGGAGAGGGGGGGGGGAGGGTGGAACAGACCACATTAGGCTAGTAGTAAACGCTGAGAATGATATGAGTCCTACTTGTTTGCAAAAGGTGATGGAGAAATTGAGGGCGCGTTATCAGCGGGGCTGCGGCGGCGGCTGATGACCGCGTTACTACCCACCCACCGCCGGATCGCCGTTCGTCACACGCAAGCGTGTACGTTACGTGGGTGGGGACTGTAGTTGACGTTGCTGCTGTTGATATTGTTGTTGTTGCAGTCCAGACGTCCACGCTGAAGTACCAAGACCTGAAAAGGCACAACAAAAGCAAACCCCCCTCCCCCAAAAAAAACTCAAAAGAAAAAAACAAAACCCCCAAAGAGACCAATAAGGGAAGAAAAACCCCACTCCCATGAGTCGATCGATTGAGAGAGTATTCGATCGATCTCGGGCAAGTGCAGCTTCTTCTTCCCCTTCTCGACGAACTGCCCTTCTTATCATGAGGAGCGGGAGATTTGCCGTGACTTCTTCTTCTTCTTCTTCTTCCTCTCCTGTGGTAGAGTACCTGAAGTGGCGCCAAATTTGGCGGGACGGCAGACTATTTCCATTGGTTTGCCAAATTACTTTGACTTCTTTGCTAGATTTGAGATTTGTCTGCCAATTGAGTGAGATGAAGCCGATGGGGAAGAACAACTTCGGGGTGATTTAGTACTACTACTGTCATGGTGGTGCATCGCTCGCTCGCTCGCTCGCAACCCCATGAACAGCCAGAACCGCCGCTAAATATGGCGGATGTTGTGGCTCCTGGCTGCCATTGGTGGTGAGTGTTTGTTTGGTGGTGTCTTCTGTCTCTGGGGGCGGGCCCATTTTGGCTGCCAGAGTATCCAGTTTTAGCGGCACCTCCAGTTTGGTAGGGCTCATCAATACTTAGCTCCTTCCTTGCTGCTTAACTTCCTCTCAGCCCTCTAAATTAGTATTTTACCTTTTTTGTTGGTGATTTAAAAAATAAATAAATAAATCTAACCTTTTCCCTTTATCAATTTGCACATGGAAACCAGGGTTTTAAAAAAAAAGAAAAAAAATTACATATTTTTTGTAATGTTGAAAATTAGGGAATTTCCCTCCCCCACCCCCCCAAAAGAAATGGAAAAATTATTTGATTCAATTTACACTGCAAAATAAAATAAAAATTCCCAAATTTTTATATATAAAAATACTCAAAAAATTGTCCAAAATAAAACATTGATGGAGACTCCCTTTGCAACCTACTCTTTACACATAAAATACTAGTGTTGGGTAGTCATTAGAGATTTGTGATGATTATTGCAACTAATTAATTGCATCACAAACTTCTTAAGTTTCATAGTTTCGTACAAATTTCATACAAATTTCATTCAATATATTTTATTGAAATTTCTTGATATTGTAAGTTTGTGATGTGTAAAATATATCATCCTATTTCTAATTGTAAATCTCTTTCTTAGCGAGGTATGCCTTAGGTCTTGATATCAGAGTGGTTTTTAAGATTCATAACTGTGGTTCTCAAAAATAAAAAAAATAAAAAATCCAAGAATTGCTTTCTGATACCGACATAACCCAAGTTTTTCTCAAAAACTTTGAAAAAAAAGGAGAAAAGAGAACTACCCATTAAACCATAGATAGGTTCTTCTAAGGGTTTTGAAATTTATGGGGGGCGGGGGAACTGGTTGTTTTGTGTTTCTGATTTTCTTCAAAGAATGGGGAGCTTGATGGTTCTCTGCTTCTGAAATTTCAAAAGAAACTGGAATGATGGGTCCTTTACACATTTAAAGAACTGCACAACTGTGATTACATATAGTAAAGGACGTCGTGAAGCATCATTTCATCCATCTGTTCCATCATCCATCCGTCCATCCATTTGGTCATCCATTTGTCTCGTCATGATCTGATTACTCCGACAGGGCAAAGAAAGAGTGGATTACAGACGCTTTCAAAAACGAAACCAGTTCACTTAATGTGAAACCGGTTCTAATAAGGTAAAGCTTCCAAAAGTTGGATCCAATGCGATAGTCCCTGTCCCTGTGGGGGCAGGGCCCAACAAAAGACAGGGATAACCAATGTCTGAAAATGGATATATTTTGGAGCCAGCAAAATGAGTATGTACATATGCACATTGTATTTTGGGAAGTCGCGCCGAAGGATGGCAAATGAGGTAGCTGGTGAATTTAGGGTTAAGGTTTGGGCAAGCAAACAAGAAGAAACAGAAGTTGGAGGTAGTGTTTAGGGTTTTGGGCTTTGCCCAAAGATGCTTTGATTTCAAAGAATCTTTTATTGTTGTTTTCAACGTTGGGGTATATTTGCCGTCTCTGGTCTATTCCCGTGGTCAGCTGTACGGTCAGCTATATGTTGCTATCTCACGGGTCACAAGCAGTGCAAACATCAAGATTTTCAGCGGCCAGGGTCCCGATGGATACATGCGGAATGTTGTATATAAAGAAGTTTTGGAACTGTAGTTTGTAATTGTAATTTTGTAATATGTATCGTCAAATACCCACAAACCTGTGCATTAGGCATGGGGTTCAAACTAGTATATATATAAAAGCAACAACCAAAAGTGGGCAATGGAAGGGGTTTTAAGTTATTTGTTATTTATAGTTGAAAAATTTTCTCAACTAGCTTTGTACTGAAGAATATGCACACCAAAAAAGAAAAAAAAGAAGAAAAAACCAGTAATACTTAGAGTCCTGAGTCAAGTCTCTTAGCAGAATGAAAGACCAAAAACTATTGATAAATTGTCAACAAGAGAGTCGTGTTCTGGTCATAAACAAGAGAGTCTTGTTGGCCAATGTTAAAATTTGAAGAAAGTTCATTTAGTGTAGGGTAATGGTCGCCTCCTCAAGTGGGTGCTTACTCAAAGCACATTATCGAGTTCAAAAAGAAAAAAGTAATTTTTTTTCTTTTCTTATAAATAGTGAAAAAAGTCCCCATGATACCCAGCAGGTATCACAGGAAAAATGAAAATGAAACTGGAAATTTAACATTGTATTTTGGAGAAAAAAACTTTAAAAATGCTTTCTTCTTGCACACAACCTATTACACTCTGAGAGTGTACCTCCAAATACTCTAGAAAAAAGTTGCGGAGGTTTTAAAGTTTAATCTAAAACATTCAACACTGAAAGCTTCAATTGAAGGCAAGAAAAATGAAAGATATAATAAGAAAATAGGAAGCCTGGTGCAAAAAGTCCACAAAATGTGCATGCCATGAAACACTTGTTCCAGCACTATGCCAAAACATGACATCCGTAACTGGTCCTTTTTGATCAGGTTAGTTGTTTATACCATTTCTAATTGAATCGAATTCGTCCTTTACTTCATTTTTAATCATTTATGTCATGTGTAATTACATTGGTCTAGTCATGAATGTCATGTTTTGACATAGTGCAACTTCATATATACATTGTTTCCATATTCATTGATTATACATTGTCCCTTGCATCTGAACTATGGTCCTTCATCGTAAAACTTGTAACATTATTTTGTTAAGACTATTCGGGTTTGCATGCTTTTTAAATCTGCATGTTTGATTCAGCTTCAGCTTTAAAGTTGAAAAACCCTGAACTGACAAGAGAAAAGCCCTGGGTTGCCCTGGACTAGCAATCCAGGAGCCCATAACTCCACTGGAAATGGTTGTGATCATTCAAGCCATTTATCAACAGCCCTTTTTTTTTTCTTCTCTCCTTTTTTTTTTCTCAATGCAGGTTGCCAGCAACCCATTTTTATTATGCACATCTATTGCACTGGTTATATAGACCCAGTAGTGTGTTCATCCTTTTTGTCAGGTGCATCCACTGACTCTCCAGCAGAAGCAGAAGAAGGTGTGTGAGCCTAACCTTTTATGATACAAAATTGTGATGAGAGATTGTGTGATGACAGCAAGGTAATGGAAAGAAAGAGAGCTTGAATCTGTGATCCCTGATCAGTGATGAGCTGCTAAAAGTGAAAAGTCTCCGCTCTCATAATGAGATCATTCATATAAGGAGGAAGTGAAGTGAAGTGAAGTGTGTGTGGGTTGGCTGACCCAACATCATTTATCATGTCCTCCAGTGCATCCAGACCTTCTTACGCGCTTACTAATTAAAGCTCCACAGAATTTTGGATTCTGTCGCAGCAAATTTCCCCTCCCCCATGCTGCTGGCAACCGACCAGATTTACTGAAGTTTTTCCTCTAAAGTACTCTAAAATAAAATAAAATTCAAAGGTATCATCAAGCAAGCTCCAGAATTTTTTGATTCTGTTTTGTAATTTTCCCATGCTGGGTGAATTTTTGTGACTTGATCAAGAAAAAAAAAGATTGGAGAAAATTTTGAACAATTTTCTTTTTTCAGTTTAATTTTTGACTAAACAGAAGAGTTCGCCAATTTTTCAAACCCACAAAATTAGAAAAATAAATCTCTGCTCCTAATATAGAAATTGGCGGGAGACTTGTTGGAAACAGATGAACATTGAACAGACATAAGGGCAAAACAATTTGTCTCCTTGTGTTTTTTATGTGCACTTTACAAGTTTTTGGGGGGAACAAGGTTGAAATAAGGTGCACACTACTACTACAAAATGTGAGTACATTTCCACTGGGTCTTGTTCAATGGGGATCACTGAATTCACTCAAAATCCAATGAGAGCACTTGATTAGTGCTCATTTAGTGGACCAATAAACTCGCACTGTATCTCCACTGGGTCTCACTCAGTGAGGGCCGTGACTTTCACTCAAAATCCAATGAAAGCACTCGACGTATAAAGACACATTTAGTTTCAGTGATGTACATGTTTTTCCAAAGGATTTGCTCTAAGTAACAGATTGCTGAGTCAGAAACTGTGTGTACACATGAATTACAAACTTGTCCAGCATTACCTGAATAGCACCCACGACCAATTTTCTACATTTTACAGCCACTCAAATACTTTAAAACAACAACTAGTTTTCTCTACATTCTGTGTTGATTGCAGCAATCCAGCCAGTCCTAGTAAGGCTTGTGCCAAAGGGGTTCAAAGGTTTGCTTCTGGCACCTCTGGGTTGGTCCTGTGCTTTCTTCAAAACAAGAAGAAAGTTTGGGAAAGGACAAAAGAATTGTGTCTACTACAGCTGTGAAATCACTGACATGATTTTGGACACATCCGATTGTGGGTCACTTATTTACTTGACAACCCAAACACAAAGCGTTGCCAACAAAGAGTTGTGACATCCTTGATGTCACAAATGACAGGCCTTGTCTGGGCAATACCCACTCCAACAAAACATGGGTGCTGCACATTCCATTGCTATCTTTCACTATATTGTCATTAAAAATGATGCCACAGTATTTAACTTATTTGCATCAAGTGATTTTTTTAACAAATTGGGTTGAAATTTCACAACCTGGCAACAAATGTAGCTAAATTTGGCTACATCCTCTTGTGGAATGATTGCCAAACCCATGACCTACCTCACAAATTTGAAAAATATAAACACTGCTTGCATCCAGTTGAACAAAAGTTGAACCGTTTTTGGGTTTGGCAAGTGGTAGTTCATTTTTAATTGAATTCTATTCTCTAATCAGGTCACCGAAGATTTAATTAAACCTGGGATCAATATGGGTTTGTGGACATGTAACATGGAGCATGGAAGACTGACTTTTAACCTTCAGGTCAATATGGGTTTGTGGACATGTAACATGGAGCATGGAAGACTGACTTTTAACCTAGATGTAACATGGAGCATTTTTCCTTTTGGAAATGTTTGTGCCTTCGTCAACAAGCTGGCTGACAAAGTAAATGGAGACAAACAAGAGAAGCAAAATTGGGTTAGCAAGAAGATTGCAAATTTCGCAACCTGCTATTTCAAAAAGTAATCTAACAATCAATGGAAAGTAAAAGAAAAGAATTACAAAGACCAACAACACTTAGAACATCAATTCATCCTCGCTCAACACTAGAAATTTTTTATTACCTATTCGCACAAACAAGCTTGTTGATTTCCTTCAAACTTGTGCCAGACAACATATTGGGGATGAAGGGCTTGAAAGGTTCGTCCCTTTTGGTCTTGATCACCACCTTCCTTAAACAACGAGTTTCGAATCACACTATCAAAAAAATGCAAGCCATTTTCAATCTTTTGTGTTATGCCGTCACCATGCGGTTGACCACATCTTAAGTCTCATCACTTGTAGATGTCCAAACCATCCCCACGTCCAACCCACTAGTGGTAACCGTAGGTATATGAATAATTATGACCTCAATTTGTTGTGTGGTTAGCTAGGATGTTTTTTTTGCATCATTGGGTTACCTTGGCCCCTTGCCTTTTTCCTTTTTCTCCATTCTGCTTTCCTTGTCTTCTTGTTTAATTTTTAAAAATTTTATGGGGAATAAAGTTGGCCAGGTTTACATATAAACTATGGTTAACAAAGCAGCTCAAGACTTTTTTGCTTGTTGTCATCCATATTTGTCCAATCTTAGGAAAATGTGCTGACCTTTTGCAAAATCTAGCAACTACTTTGTAGGGCACACAAAAAATATAGAACTCACAAATTTCAAAATGCTAGCCTAGTGGATTTTCTTTTCTTCAAATTTGAGAACCTTTTGGAAATCTGAAAAAAATGAGAAATTAGTAAAGAAATTTCCAGTGTTGGGTTGGGTGGTTCTCTCTTTTTCAAAGAAAGAACGGGTGCATAAGGCTTGGGTATATGGACCTTCACCAAAATTTTCAAAAAAACAAATCATAGAATTGGTCTTCACCCTTGATTAGCAGTTCATAAAACCAAAATTTACTTTGTTTTTACCCTTAACCTGGGTTTTAAAAACCCAAACAACTAGGGTACAAATCCTACCTTTAATTGTTGATTTGTTGCTAGTTCTTTCATGAAATTGTCAATTTTTAAAAAAAATTCAAACCAAGAATTAGAGGTTCTTTCAATTATGAGTTTAAAATAAAAATAAAATTAGAACTGTGTATTTTGCGATTTTGATCTCTTTTTAAAATCTGAAATTGGAGGTTCTTTGTTTTTCAAAAAATTTAAAACTGAAAAATAAAGGTTATTATCAAAATCAAATAACCTTGAAACAATGGAAATTTCCCCAACTATTCATATTCAACCAAGTTGATATTTCTCTATTTGAGCACCTTCACCATAAACACCTGAAAGCACTTGCAAATGAGAACTTCCCATTGCTGTTTCTAACAATTGTATGGAGGTATTCCCATGCATGCCTCTAGTCGACTTGCAAGCCCTAGTATGAATCCATCTTTTGCCTTCCATTTTTGCATAATATTGAGACCTTTGTGAGCCTATTATCAAGTTTTTCTACCGTCGCATGTAGAAATCCATGGCATCATTAGCTTCCATGGGAACACTTTCAATGCAAAGTGAGCAAGGTGAGAACATTGCAATGTTAACAAAGAACAAAAAGGGGAAAGACTTGTTGCTAAAGAAGAGAAGGTTTTGTGTTGTAGTTTTTTAAAGATTTGGTGTTATGACTCTAACCTTATGTTCAGGAATAAAGTTACATCATGCCAAGGGACTAAGTCAAAGAGTGTCTTAAGATTCAAACACATTTTCACATAAGTGCAAGAAAGTGAGACTTATCATTTAACATCCCCAAGTGGATTATTATTGTAAAAATTGAAGTTTTGCAATGTTCTAGATATTTGAAATAAGGTTTGTGAAACAAACATTGTCCAAATTGGGCCCTTTTTAAACCATTGGAATGATCTTGAAAAATAGATATTTAAAATGAGGTTACATTTCCCATTTGAAGATTTTAAACAAAAGTTATAATAAAATTAAATGTTAACAATCAAATTAACATTTTGATTTTCGATTGTTAAAACATTTGAAAAAGGAAACCAATACTTCTTATTTGAGCAATGATGGTTACAACTTTGCTTTTGGAAGCTTTTTAATTGGAGTCCATATGAGGGATTGATGAACCCACAAAATAACAAGATTCATAGTTTGAGAATTTAGAGATTTTTGTTAGAGAGTCCTATGAATTTATGTCATTTTGATATGGTCCTTGTTATCATCTACATGCTATAATATAAAAGAATATAATGATGATTCCTTTTTAATTTTGGGCATGGTGAGTCATGTGAATGTGTCTCCCATGACTTTGTTGTGCACCATTTTGGGTTCAATTTGCATTACTTATCTTTTTCTTGGTTTCTGCAAATTTATTTCATTTTGAATTCAATTTTCTGAACTTATTCTAGTCTCATCTTGAAATTCTCATTTTTATTTTTTTGAAAATTAAGAAATGTGCCTTAAATTGACATTTTCTTGCAAAATAAAAAATTGATATGGTTATTTACCTTTGGAATACCACTTGAAAAACTTAAAGGTGTATCATTTGATAGAACCCTATGTCAAGGAATGGATAAAGTTCATCACTTTCTAATTGTTTATTACAAAATCAATTAATTGACTTTGAGGTTGTGTACAAAGATCAATAAGGCCATTGGAGACCAAATGATGGATTATCAAGCATGATGTTATCAAATTTTACATAACAATTATGGTTACGTGAATGTGTTGTTTTAAATGTGTCAAGTGTGAATCAAGGACATCAAGCAAAATTATTCTAAAAAAATTTGTGCAATATCAAACATCCACAACATCAATCATTCACATTTGTTTATTATTGGCTTATATTTCAAGGACTTAAAATTCTAGGTTGATATGTGTGAAAACTTAAAGAAGATGTGACACAATTGCAAGGCTTGCAACATTCCTATCAAATTGGAGAAACATGAAATGGAGTTATTTTGACTCCAAGAGTTTAGCTTCAAAAAGACAAGCTACAAAGAAGCCACAAGGTTTGGCATGTGCAAAAGAAAATTAGAAGATCATAAAAGAAAGATAATTTGCCATGTGGGTGGCAAAAGATTGTGCCATGGCAAATATTGTTGCATCCATGTTGGAAAAGACTACATGTATGTATGGCTACAACCACATTATAAAAGTCTCTCATCCTTTAGAAACAAAACATTGTGGGGTTGTTTACATTGTTGCAAGACTAGCTTGTCTTTCTTGGAACCAAATAATTTTTTTCATTGTGTAGAAGGGAAGAACTTGAAAAGCTTTGTGCTCTTCTCAGAGCTTCACCATTGGTAGCTATTCCAATTGAGCAACCTCAAGCTCCAAGCTTTGATGAAAGCAATGAAATTTATATAAAATACAAATTTCAAACTAAGTGACAAACATTGCAAGCTAGACATGATGGCATGAAGGCAAATATCAAAACGATTCAAACTTTTTATTTGAGAATTTGTTGGTATTCTTTAGTTGTCACAAAATGTCTTATGAGATTGAGTTGAATCTCGTAATCAAAATCCATATTTTCTATTTAAATGGCACCTTCCACATAATCATCATTACATGAGAGTCCTCCCATATATCTTATGTTTTTTTTTTGACATTGAATGTTGGTTCCTAGTTTTCACTCTACTCACCTTCTATTGTCAAATTGTGCAACATTGTGCAACAAGTCATCAAAATGTCAATTATGATTTTTTAGTCCCATTGTCTATTAGGGTTCATTATAATTTCAAATCCTACTTGTAAAACTTTGAAGCACCATTTCACATCCTTGCAAATAACCTCGTATGTCGTAACTCACCAAAGAGGATTGTGTTGTTGGAGAGACAACATCGACGTGATGTTATAGAAATAGAAGAAAGATGTGTTGCTAGAGAGACAAGAGATGTGCTATTGATGCAACAAATGAGCAATGCACTAAAGAAAGAGAAAAGAAACACATTGATGTAAAGAGATTGTGCTAGACAAAAAAAAAGATGATGTAGCAAGTGAAAGTGACGATCATAGGTGGCATTTACTTTAGGGCAAACCCACACAAGGTGTTATGTGCCCTTGAAAAATTAGCCTAAACAATTAGGGTAGCATGAAAAATGTTGTCCCAATGGTGTAGACGCTCTTATTTATTACACAAAGTTTTAAGGGATTACCAAACTTGTTTTAAAAGGTTAAGCTCTCATGCCAACGTTCCTAGGAATAATAATTTATTAATTTTGGGGACGGTTGACCATCATATCATAAGCATATATTTAGGGTATTAGAAGGGTATTAAAAGGGTGAAAGTTGTTTCTGAAGACAAGTTAGGAGGTACTAGTGTGGTGCGTGCCATTGGCCCAAGTGTTCCCACATCCTCAACTGATTTTTTCCTTCCAAAACCTGATTTTTTGAGAATTTATTTGAATTTTCAGCAACAGAAATCACTTTAAAATCAATGTCTCCCACATTTAAAATCCAAATCTTACCAAATAAATTCCATTAAATCCTGCTCATCAAGATCCTTCTTTCAACAGCACCCAAGACACATTCCAAATTCCTTCGAATTTTCCAGCCAAGAAATTAATTTATTATTCAAGAACTTTTGCACCGAAAGTTCAAAAGTCATGGAACCAAAGACCATGCACCCCTACTACTGGTCGATAGCTTTCCCAAAGACACCAAGACCACGATCCGAAGCATCCTGGTTCGGTGGATCTCATAACTACAATACAATACAATACAAAACAAAACAAAACAAACAAACTACCTTCTTTCATAGATAGATGAGGTATGAGCAAAAAAAGGGTCAATTGTTCGATGACTTTTCACCTTGTCCCGACTCCCCGTATTACCAAAAAATCTCCAAGAAGGTATGAGCAAAGTCACTTGCTCGATGACTTTTGACCTTTTGCCCACTCGGAGGATCAAGGCGAATAACATAAAGTTGACTCGAACCCATGCACCCGAACAATATATTGTTCGGGTGTGTGCATAGATTTTGATCTAAAAACTCATGACTCATGAGGCATGATGAAAAAACACAAAATTGGTCTAAAGGTGCATTCACACCTAATCTTAAGTCATTGCTAAGTGAAAATCTAGGTGGCATCTTAGGTGGCACCCAAAATGTTAAATGGGTGATTCTTTAATGTTAAGTGAATGTTAACTTAACGTAAAATCTTTGTGTCAATTAGGTTTAGGTTCTAAATGGCAAGCTCGTTGTTACGGGACTTAATACTAGAGTCCTTAACACCAAGTGTGTGTGAAAATGCACCTTAAGTACAAACAAAATTGAGGGGATGCATTCCATATGTATACATGGACTCCGTTTCTGTTTTTATCACATTGGATATCTCTACTTATATAGATTTGAAATATAAAATGGGGGTACTTTTATTGTTTAGTTCTATTAATTATTAGATGGGGGTGGAGCTCAAAGTTTTTTTTTTTTTTTTTTTTGTGGT
>Ga0116227_10015528_pt1 | contig 11253 bp, 9 predicted proteins | sample S1TSphgellanicum_FD_89693 | JGI IMG/M metagenome (GOLD analysis project Ga0116227, IMG submission 89693) | Host-associated microbial communities from peat moss isolated from Minnesota, USA - S1T2_Fb - Sphagnum magellanicum MG | ecosystem: Host-associated > Plants > Peat moss > Unclassified... | reverse complement strand
TACGACGGCTGAAAAGAGCGGAAATTGCCCGTCTGAAAATCGAAATCTTTAAACCTAAGACAGATACCCGTTACGATGAAACCGCAGTTGTATCGCACGATTTGAATTCCATACCATCCACACCTGTAGAAACTTCTTCGGCAATTTTACTTTTAAATGCTGATACACAAGTTGTAGGAATTGATGAAGCGCAATTTTTTGATGAAGACCTTCCTGATGTTTGTAATAAACTGGCTCAAAAAGGAATCCGGGTTATTGTTGCCGGATTAGATATGGACTTTACAGGTAAGCCTTTTGGCCCGATTCCGGCACTGATGGCAATTGCTGAATTGGTGACTAAAGTAAATGCAGTTTGTGTATGCTGTGGAAGCCCTGCTGTCTACTCTTACCGGACCGTAGCAAACTCCAGCAAATTCCTTTTGGGTGAAAAGGAAAGCTATGAACCGAGGTGTAGACATTGCTTTCATCTGGGCGATGAAAAAAGTTAATAGCCAACCATTTTGACACGCTAAATAGCATAATTATTGGTATATCAATACAAAATTCACGTCCTTTGCAGGTTAAGCAAAAAAGATGAATATTGTTATTGAGAAAAAGGACATTCGGGCTGTTTATGAAACTTCTATTATTCAGCAAACGGCATTCTGGTCGGAGGTAAAAACAAAACAAGGACTGCAGACAAAAGCGTTTAATTTTAAAGTAGCCGACCAAAGCATTTACAATCAGGCATCAAAAAATAGATATACGCATGCAGATTTTTTGGTATTGTTACAACCATTGGATCAGCAGCATAGTGTAGCTTATGTTCCTTATGGACCAGAAATAGAACCGAATGAGGAGCATCAGGGGAAATTTCTGGAAGAACTTTCGGAGTCGCTTCGAAGTTATTTACCTGAAAAATGCATTTTAATACGCTATGACTTGGCCTGGGAATCTCACTGGGCCAAAGAAAGTGACAGCTTTGACGAACTGGGCAACTGGAACGGCCCCCCGGAAAAAAAATATCAGGAGTTTCGTTTTAATTTTAACACCGCAAACTGGAACCTGAGAAAAACAAATTCTGATATTCTACCTTCCAATACCATATTTTTGGATTTACAATGCGATAGTAGTTCTATCCTGGACAATATGAAGCCTAAAACGAGGTACAATATCAATTTGTCCTATAGAAAAGGAATCGCGGTTCGTAAAGTGGGCATGGAAAACCTGCATGTCTGGTACGCTTTGTACCAGGAAACTGCGATTAGAAACAGAATTCATATCAACGACATCAGTTATTTCAAAACGGTATTAACGGCCAGGGCTGAAAACTCAACCTCACCCGCTGATGTGGAGTTGCTACTTGCCGAATTGGATGGAACGCCTATGGCTGCTATGTTTCTGGTCATATCAGGCAACCGTGGAACTTATTTATACGGCGCATCATCCTCTAGCAATCGAAACTATATGGCTACTTATGCCTTGCAATGGGAGGCGATGAAAATTGCTAAAGAACGTGGTTGTATCGAATACGACTTATTCGGCGTAGCTCCAAGACCTGATCCCGCACATCCCCTATATGGTTTGTACAAATTCAAAACCGGCTTCGGCGGACAACTGTATCATAGAATGGGTTGTTGGGATTATCCCCTAAACATGGAACAGTACAACAGATTTATCGCAACAGAAATGCACAGCCAGGGATACCATGTCTAATTGCTGATCACTATTCAGCCTTAGCCATTTGGACAATTTTTACAGCGTTTCCCTTTCAAATATTTTTCGCAGCATTCCTTTTTTTTTTTGCTCTTTCTGTCTTTTTTATCAGACTTTTTATCTTTTTTTTTCGACATGCTTCTGAATTTATCTGATAAACAATTAAAGGTACATACTGTTTGACAAAGCATCAGTATGTACCTCTATTAGCCTTAAGGCAGTGTCATTTAAGCCTCGCTATCGTAGGTAATCTGACCAACATGTTTATCAATCTGCCATCTACCGGTACCTTCTTCGCCAATAACGTCAAACAATTCGAGCGCTCTTCTGGCTTTGTATTCTTCTTCTCTCTGTTCTTTAAAGAACCAGTTTAGAAACTCAATAGTTACAAAATCTTGTTCTTTGTAACAACGCGCAGCAATATTTTTGATAGATTGGGTTACGCTGATTTCCTGATCTAAGGCTTCTTCAAACACTTCACGGAATGAATTGTATTCTGCTTTAACATTGGTAATTTCAGGAGATATTGCATTTCCGCCCATATCCAATACATATTTAAAGAACTTCAATTGGTGAACTCTTTCTTCTTCAGCTTGCTTAAAGAAATAATCGCCAGAGAAATCATAACCATTGCGGTTGCACCATGAAGCCATAGATAAATAAATGGCTGATGAATGTGCTTCTTTTTTTATTTGTTGGTTTATAAGTGCCTCTACATCTGCAGAGAGTAAACACTTAACACGCATGATATCTTTCATATGCTTAGGTATTAATTCATTTTTCTATTACAAAAATAGAGCTAAGCATTCGTAATAGAGAATTTAAACGCAATATGGAAAGAATCTAATTCTATCGAGCTCAACCTATTAGACGACAGAGCCGATCTTGAATAATATGATTCAATTCAAGCATCACAAAGGTACCTTGTAACAATTCCTTCAAAGCAACAATTTGAATTAAAGACAATACATAACAATGGTCACATGCGCAAATAAAGAGAATCTCCAAATCCGGACCTTTTACACTGTTTAACAACAAATCTTCGATATCGATTTGATAAACCGCCTTTTTAAGTTTTAAGATATTGCGGTAATCGAAACGGGCCAGCTTGCCGGCAAAATCAATATACCAGCAATTCTCAGCATCAGATTGATAAATAGCGCCATGTTTGGTGCTAAAAACTTCATTGAAATCGACTGTAGTACGAATGGTTAAATTTTGCATTGCCTTCACTTGTAAGGCAAAGGTGATTATTATTTAGATTTATTCCAAATCAATAGGAATATTTTTTCATCACTTAGTTTGCATCAAATTCTGTCCAATTGACCTTTCCATGTTGCGATAGGTTAAGATGAGATTTACATTTTCTAAAAATTTGGACAGTTAAATTATTTATAAATATTCTAAATAATTCCTTAAAAAATTAAAACAAGGAAAATAGAAGCAAAAATATAACCTTAAAGAAAATTAATAAAACACATTACAGATGATTTATCTTGACAAAATACTTTAACAGCACAAACATGTATCGGTCTCCAAATTAAATCTGTTGTTATATTATAAAATTACACCCAGTTTATTTTTCAAATTTTAACTTTACAAAATTATGGCTTACGGTTTGTTAGGATCAACTAAACAAAAACAAACAATTGCTGTTACGACAATTACAATATATGATTTTAGGCTAATTCATGGAGAGCAAAACGCAGCAACCCTTAGAACAAGAACAGGAAATTAAAGGCCCCGGCAGGTTGAGCCGGATGTTCTTGACCTTATATGATGTTTACAAATTTATTGCCCGTTTCTTTAAAGAGGGCTTCCTTCCACCTTACGAGGGAAGAGAGTTATTCAGGCAGTGTTATGAAATTGGATACCGCTCTGCCCTATTGATATCGACAACAGGATTCATTACCGGAATTGTATTTACCAAACAATCCAGGCCTTCATTATCAGAATTTGGTGCGACATCCTGGTTACCTTCTCTGGTAGGAATTGCGTTATTGAGAACGTTGGCGCCTCTATTAACTGGCTTGATCGCTGCAGGAAAGGTAGGTTCGAGTATTGGGGCTGAATTGGGTTCTATGCGTGTAACTGAACAAATCGACGCTATGGAGGTATCTGCCACAAATCCTTTTAAATTTCTGGTATCAACAAGGGTATTGGCAGCAACCATTACCATACCTATTCTTACTTTCTATACAGCTATGGTTGGCATGTGCGGCGCCTTGTTAAACGTTTCCTTGAGCGAGAACACCAGTGCAAAAGCCTTTTTTCAATCTTCATTGGAACAAATTACCTTTCTTGATTTTACTGCCTCTACCATCAAAGCCATTTTGTTTGGGTTTACCATCGGCGTAGTGGGTTGTTACCAGGGCTACAATTCATCTAAAGGCACTGAAGGGGTTGGTAAAGCTGCAAACTCAGCAGTGGTCATTGCCATGTTCCTCATCTTTATTGAGGAAGTGGTTTCGGTACAGTTTTTCAGTTTATTCAGAACCTAAATCTTACACTATGGAACAGAAAAAGGAAACGGAAAAACAGGCCGAAAAAGTTATTAAAATTAAGGGTCTGATGAAATCATTCGGAAATTTCCATGTACTTAAAGGCATAGATCTGGATGTGTATAAACGTGAGAATCTGGTTGTACTTGGTAAATCGGGTACTGGTAAGTCTGTATTGATCAAAATCATTGTTGGATTACTCACGCCAGACTCAGGTGAAGTTAAAGTTCTCGGTCAAAATGTAGATCAGATCACGTATAAAGAATTACTCGCACTGCGATTGAAAGTTGGCTTTTCCTTCCAGAACAGTGCTTTATATGATAGTATGACGGTTCGGGAAAATCTAGAGTTTCCCTTAGTAAGGAATCAGAAAAGCCTGACAAAGGCTGAGGTCAACATTGCAGTTGAAGAAATGTTAGATGCAGTAGGTTTACTCAACACAATCAATCAGATGCCTTCAGAGCTTTCAGGCGGACAAAGAAAAAGGATTGGGATTGCCCGGACTTTAATATTAAGACCAGAAATCATGCTGTATGACGAGCCTACGGCTGGTCTGGATCCGATAACTTGTCTGGAGATTAACAAATTGATTAATGAGGTACAAACGCGTTTCCACACCAGTTCTATTGTCATTACCCACGACTTAACTTGCGCAAAATCAGTTGGCAACCGGGTAGCAATGCTTTTAGACGGACAGTTTCAAAGAGTGGGTACCTTTGAAGAAGTATTCAATACAAACGACGAAAGGGTTAAACCTTTTTATGATTATAATTTTATTCAGTAACAAAAAATATGCAAGCAACAGACAACCGCAAACAGATCACAGTTGGAGTATTTATACTTATCGGCCTGGTGATATTCGTTTTAGGCGTTTTTACCTTAGGAGGTCAAAGGAAAACTTTTGTGAAAAGCTTTACCGTAAATGCTGTTTTTAGCGATATACAGGGTCTTAAATCAGGAGGAAATGTCTGGTTTTCGGGTGTAAAGATCGGTACAATTAAAAAAATTCAATTCTACGGAACATCACAAGTTCAGGTATTTATGAACATTGAAGAAGATGCCCACAAATACATCCACAAGAATTCAACAGCCAGCATCAGTTCCGATGGACTAATTGGAAATAAAATCGTAGTGATAGGCGGTGGGAGTACCAATTTCCCTTTTGTGGAAGATGGCGACCAACTTCAGGTCAACACAGAACTTTCGACCGACGATATTATGAAGACTTTCCAGGTCAACAATAAAAATCTGGTGGCTATCACATCCGACTTTAAAATCTTGTCTAAAAGCCTGGTAGAAGGTAAAGGTACCGCTGGCGCCTTGCTTACAGATGAAAAAATTGCCGCAAACTTCAGAACGATTGTTGAAAATTTGAAGAATACTACAGCTTCAGCAAACAGAATGGCTGCAGAGATGAATACATTTACCAAAACGTTGAATACTAAGGGCGGTTTGGCAGACAAGCTCTTGACGGATACTGCAGTTTTTGCGAAACTACAAAGTGCTGTTACTGAACTCCAAAAAACAACACAATCGGCCTCTGCCATGACAGAAAATTTAAACAAAGCCGCTTCTAAATTTAACCAGACAGATAATGCGGTGGGCTTATTGATCAATGATCCGAAAACGGCTGATCAGGTGAAATCAATCATGAAAAATATGGAGACCAGCAGTAAAAAGCTAGACGAAGATCTGGAAGCACTGCAAAGTAATTTCTTCTTCCGTGGTTTCTTTAAAAAGAAAGCAAAGGCTGAAGCTGAAGCAACTCAAAAATAATTGTCAAAAACAACCGTTCTCTTCATCGCGGGAACCTTTTGTCCTGAAGAAGGACAAAAATTCCTATGCTCTTCAGAGAAGGTTATTTTTGTGTAAATAGCATGATGCTTAGTAGTAGGGGTTTTAGTAGCAGGCTTGTTAGTAGCACAGGTTTTAGTAGCAGGTTTGTTATTAGCAGGGGTTTAGCATGGCTTGATTCAGAATAAATTCAGGAATACGAATTACAAAAACGAGGGCGATCATGATTAATGATGCACCCGCGTTTGTTTAGTTGAAAGTATGAAATGAATAGAATTCGACTTTGTACTATTTGACGGTGAATTCTTTTTTCAGTTTGATATCTTCGGATGAGTTACCGATCATCACTTCAAATTTACCGGCTTCAACGGTCCAGTTCATGTTTTTATCCAATAAGGCCAGATCATCTGGATGCAAAGTAAATTTTACAGTTCTGGTTTCACCAGGAGCAAGTTTTACACGTTCAAATCCTCTCAATACGGATTCATAAACGGTAACACTGCTGACCAGGTCTTTAAGGTAGAGCTGGACTACTTCGTCGCCTTTTCTTGATCCTGTATTTTTAACATCAACGCTGACTTGTATATCAGCTTGGGCGTTGATTGCTGTTGGGTTAACCTGTAGGTTGGCAAATTCAAAGGTGGTATAGCTTAGGCCATAGCCGAATGGATATAGGGAGCCCAAAACCCGGGTCTTTCCATTGCCGTTGGGATCGTCATTTTTACCTTGCCCGGCTTGAGACCCTGGTTTGAAAGGGAAATTCAATTCAATCTGACCAATTGATTTTGGATAAGTCATGGTTAATTTACCACCAGGGTTATTCTCGCCGAACAGCGTCTCAGCAACAATTTTACCTGCTGACGGACCGGGGAAACCAGCCTGAAGAATCGCTGGTAAATACCTGTTTTCCCAATTGATCGTTAAAGGACGTCCGTTCACCATTACCATCACCACTGGCTTACCCGTAGCATGAAGTGCCTGTAGGAGTAACAATTGTCTGCCGGGTAGGTTTAAGCCGGTTCTCGACTTGCTCTCACCAACCTGATCATCTGTTTCACCAACTATTGCAATGATGATCTGTGCATTTTTTGCAGCCTCAACAGCCTCATTAATCTGAGTTTTTTCTGCAGTAGTCAACTCCGAAGGAATGATTTCGCTTTCTGGCCATTTGGCGTCGATTACCTCACAACCTTTGGTATAAGTAACATTGGCTTTATTGCCAACAAATCCTTTTATTCCATCTAAAATTGAGGTGATTGGATTATTAGAAGGGCCATATCTGCTTGTTGTATAATTTGTTTCGGTAGCTAAAGGACCAGTGATCAGGATATTTTTGTATTTGTTAAGGTCTAAAGGCAAAAGACTTTTGTCATTTTTCAACAAGACCATCGACTCTCTATTCAACTGTAGCGCGATTTCTTCATCAGCCTGAGTATGCACTTTTTTGTCGGATAAGGCCGGATCTTTGACATAGGGGGCATCAAAAAGTCCCAATCTGAATTTTACCCGAAGGACATCGGCTACACGCTCATCCAGGGTTTTCATAGCTACAGCGCCTTCTTTAACCAATTCCCGTAATGGAAGAATAAACTTTTCTGGCATGGTAAAATGGGTACGTACATTTAAACCAGCTTCGATGGCTTGCTTTACTGCAGCTTTGTAATCTTCCGCAACATGATGTTTACTGGAAATGAACTCTACGGCTTCACTATCAGAGACCACATAGCCATCAAAGCCATATTGCTTACGCAGTAATTCTGTAAGGAAATAGTAACTTCCGGTAACCGGTTCGCCATTCCAATCATTGTAACTACTCATAATTCCCATTGGCTTGGCTTCCTGAATAACCCTTCTAAATGGATATAAAAACATTTCATGCAGTTCTCTGGGTGCAACATGCGGGTCAGTACGTGCCTGTCCGTCACGGCCTCCTTTTGGTATGCTGTATACCGCGTAATGCTTTAGCGTCGCAGCCGTACCTTGATCCTGTATGCCAAGTGTCATTTGCTTGCCCAATTCTGCAATCAAATAAGGATCTTCCGCATAGCATTCCACTACTCTTCCCCAGCGCTGATCCCTGGCGACATCGAGAATAGGTGCATATACATTGGTATAACCCAGCGCCTTGGCTTCTCTACCTACCGTACTACCTGCGCGGTAAACCAGTTCCCGGTTCCAGGTCGCCCCGATATTAATGGGCGCTGGAAATGGCGTAGCACGGTCGTGACACAAGCCGTGGATACCTTCGTTACTGAAATCAACCGGAATCCCCATTCTGGTCTCTTCCACAAACCATTTTTGCACCGTATTAATTGCATTGGCATGCTTGCTGAAGGGAAAGGAATAAGCGGTAACTGCCTTTTTATTATAAGGGAGGCTATTCAGTTCTTCATCGATATTGGCGATACCGTCTTTCCAGATTTGATTTTTCCAGTCGGCAGTAGGCATCTCATCTTTAAGTACACGTCCATAGCCATAAAGCGTAGCCGTTTGACAGGTTTTTTCATCCAATGTCATTTGGCTCAACAAATCTTTGATTCTGGCTTCGATAGGTTTTGAGGGATCCTCAAAAATATCCATTTTTCCGTTTTTGTTGAAATCTACCCAGCCTTTGTGGTAGATGTTCTTCTTTTGTGCATCAGCAGAAACCGCTATAGACAGCAATGCAGCCAATGCTAGTGGCTTATATTTCATCATGTGTGTAAAAATTGCAACAAATGGTTCTAATCCACTAAAATAAGGTTTTAAGATGGGTTGAAATTGGCAATAAATTCAACGATTTTAACATACAAATTAGATGCGCTCCTCTAGGTCTGGCATCTCTTAGGCTCCTGAAGGGGAGCAAAGAGCGCCTAGGCCCTTTCGGAGGCACCAAATTTGCTCCAGATGTACAGCAGGTATAGTGCTGCCTTGGTTCCTTGATCCTCCTGATGGTTGATTGATTGAAAAGTTAAGGGCTTAATATCGATTAGCAAACCAATAAACAATTGAAAATATTAGAATTAATATATAAAAAACAGGGACGCTACGAACGCCCCTGTTAAATTTGGTTCAGGCACCAATTGTAGGAACACAAATTAGATAGTTATAAACCTAAACTAAACAAATGTATAAATTATACAACGAAATCTTCTATGATTTTATGCGATTCAAGATCAAAAAAGCACGATACAGTTACACATCATGTTATGCATAAAAATCACCTTCCAATCTGCTGTCTGCAATTTACTAAAAAATCACCTTCTCCGAAAAGTCCTAGTCGTGCCCTTCAGCAACAGAGGCCAGACTTAAAGTAGAACGGTTATTTTTATTGTTATTTTTCGATTTTTTGGTACCGCAGCAACGCCTCCAGGAAATAATAATCTGCATAGATCAATGGTACATCAATCTCACTATTATGCGGAAAACTGCCAACAGAATGTTTCAATATAAATCCAGCGTTTGTACCAGGCTTAGCTAAATAGTTTGGTCCAGATAACGATTTCAGCATCATTTCAGCTTGTTTAAAATACTTTTGTCCATCTGCTGCAAAGGTGCTCAATTCCAATAATCCTGAGGCAGTTAAAGCACCGGCAGACGCATCCCTTGGAATATAGGACAACCTATTCGGGTTATAAGCCCAATCTGGTTGATAACCCGATTGATTGACATTAAAGTCCCAATATGGAATTTTATCTTTTGGTAAATTTGGATGATTGATATAGAAATCCGCAGCCTTTTGCGCAGCTTCTAAAAAGCGTTGATCCTTGGTTTCGCGGTACATCATGGTGAAACCATAAATCGCCCAACCCTGACCTCTAGACCAAGTGGAGTTATCGGAGTAACCCTGATTGGTTTGCTGATGCAGCACCTTTCCATTGGCGTCATAATCCACCACATGATAAGTACTGTAATCAGGTCTAAAATGGTTTTTCATGGTATTCAGCGCATGGCTTATGGCGACTTCCTTATATTTAGGATTACCAGTTAACTTGGAAACATAACAAAGCATTTCCAGATTCATCATGTTGTCGATAATTACCGGATATTGCCACATGGTCTTTTTATCCCATGAAGCCTTCGCATTCCAGGATTTGATCAAACCTACTTTAGGATCAAACCGGGTTAAAGCAGACTCAGCAGATTGAATCAATATTTTATTATACTTTTCAATTTTTGCTGGATCTTTCTCAAACTTGATCGCATTACCGTAAGAACAATACATCACGAAACCTACATCATGATGTTGTGTTAAAAATTGCGCTTGCTCCAATGCCTCGGTCCATTGAGTAGCTGCATCTTTCCAGGCTGGATTCTTCGTATATTCATAGATATACCACAATCCTCCAGCAAAGAAACCCTGTGTCCAATCCCAAACATCGGTGGTTTTTACCCCACCATTTTTATCCGTGGTGCGTGGAAACTGTGTGAGATCATTTTGGCTCTTCAGCATTTTGGAATACTGTTTCTCCGCTACCGAAAAGTCCTTTTTTAGGAGTTCTGTTTTAGGCGAAAGCCATAAGAATGAGGTTGCAGATGCCGTTACCGCTAAAGCAGCAGCAAGCAGTAAGTTTCTTTGTTTTTTGTTTAAATTATTCGATTTCATTCGTGTTGTTTTATATGTTCCCAGTTCAGGCAAATTATTATTCTGCTTTATTTACTTTCTAGTAGTTACTTCGTGAAATTTTGCAACGCGTTCTACCGAAAGTATTCCTGAATGCGAATAAGTACCTGGTATTTCCTTCAACCAGCCTGGCCGCACATCGTCCCAGGTTAATGGCCCCCCTTTAATTCCAACACTCACCAATCGATTAAAATCTAAGTCTATCCCTTCGATAGATTCGATTCCGTTGAGCTGGCTGGGCGTATATCCGATCTCGGTGCCAGGTATGTGAAGTCTGTCACTCAAATCTGGTAGTTTAAATTTATATAGGGCTATTCCCTTTGCTTTGAGCAGACCTGTCTTTTCACCAGAGCATAGGTTATCCTTCCAATAAATTTCATGCTTATCGGCATAATCATTTTTAAAAAATGGATAACCATATTTCCCTGTTGAAAGTAAAACATTTCCAGTAAGAGATATCCCATATGGCGTATCAAAGGTTAAGCCCTGCTCCCTACAAAATTCCTTTCTGCGCTCATCCAATGCATTAAAATTAATGGCATATCCATTAACATTTATAAAAGCATTGTTTACAATAAGCAGATCGAAAGCTAAAGCATGTTCTGAAGCTTTGGATCCTGGATTTAAATAGAGCGCAGCATTTCCCCTGGATTTAATGGT
>Ga0116227_10015527_pt1 | contig 11253 bp, 6 predicted proteins | sample S1TSphgellanicum_FD_89693 | JGI IMG/M metagenome (GOLD analysis project Ga0116227, IMG submission 89693) | Host-associated microbial communities from peat moss isolated from Minnesota, USA - S1T2_Fb - Sphagnum magellanicum MG | ecosystem: Host-associated > Plants > Peat moss > Unclassified... | reverse complement strand
GGCGTCCTGGCTGCCGGTGAACGCAAAAGCATGGTCGAAGCGCTGCTCAACCAGACCAATCTGTGGGATTCCAGAAAGAAAGCGCTGAGCACGTATTCCGGAGGCATGAAGCAACGCTTCGGGATTGCGCAGGCGCTGCTCGCCAATCCGCGTTTGATCATTGTCGATGAACCGACGGCGGGATTGGATCCCGCGGAACGCAATCGCTTCCTGAATTTGCTGGCCTCGATCGGCCGCGACGTCACCGTCATTCTATCGACTCACATCGTCGACGATGTGCGCGAGTTGTGTCCGCGCATGGCGATCATTGCCTCGGGAGAGGTGCTGTTGGAAGGGGCGCCGAATGATGCGCTGGCCGCACTGGATGGACAGATCTGGTCCCGTGTCGTGGCGACGGATGACGAACTCCGGGCTTTGGAAGGGCAGATGCAGATCATCAGCACGCATCTGGTCGGGGGACAGCATGAAATACGGGTGTTTTCGGCCAACTCCCCGGGCGCCGGCTTTCGCGCCGTGCCCTCCGGCTTGGAAGACGTGTACTTCTTGAATCTGTCACGCCACACGAAACACTAGAGCACCGGCAGAAGGATCTCAGATGAGCATGTTTTGGGAGTTCTTCACTTTTGAACTCAAATTCCGGTTCAAGAGCGTTTCCACGTACGTGTATTTTTTCGTGTGGCTGGCATTCTCCTTCCTGTGCGTTGCTTCCGAGAGCTTCGGGCCGATCGCCAGCAGCAACGGCAAGGTGCTGCTGAACGGACCCTTCGCCATCACCTTCACCGATCTTTTTTCGTCGCTGTTCGGCTTGATCATCATTTCCGCCATTTTCGGCACCTCGATCCTGCGGGACTTTCAGCGCGATACGTTTCAGATCCTGTTCACCAAGCCGATCTCGAAGTTCTCCTACCTCGGCGGGCGCTGGGCCGGTTCGTTCGTGATCACGGCGCTCATCTATACGGGCCTGATGGTGGGCGGCTTCTTGGGCACCCTGGCGCCGTGGGCGGATCACACCCGTATCGGACCCAATCATTTGTGGTGGTATTTGCAGCCGTATCTGCTCATCGTGCTGGTGCAGATATTCTTCACCGGCTCGCTGTTCTTCCTCGTGGCGGCGCTCACCCGCAGGATCTTCATCGTTTATCTGCAAGGCGTAGCCTTGTTCATGCTGTACTTGGTGGGCGTCACGGTGTTCTCCTCGACGCGCTCGTTGGAGCACTTTTGGTCGGGTATTCTCGATCCGGTCGGTCTGGTGCTCTCCGATACCATCGCCCGGTACTGGAGTGTGGCGGAGAAGAACACCCTGCTGTTTCCGCTGGATTTCAGCGGCTACTCTCCGGGCGTATTTCTCTACAACAGGATCTTATGGGCTGCGGTCGGCGTGGCGGCGCTCACGGCCGTGTGGGCGCTGTTCCCCATGTCGGTCGAGGCGTTGACCGCCCGCGCACAGAGCAAGCGGGCCACGAAGGCGCGCGAGCACGAGGCGGCCGAGGGGCGGCCGGCCCGATCGCTGGTTGCGGCCCGATTGCCCACCGTCCGCCAGGTGTTCGGCGGCAGCACGGCGTTCATACAGTATCTGTCGTTGTCGCGCCTGCGCGTTCGCACCATTCTGCGGGAGATTCCCTTCTGGGCGATCGTGGGTTTGCTGGTGGTATTCGCCATCAACAATGGTTACTTTGCCGGCCGGGTCGGTGGACAGAACGTCTGGCCCGTCACGTATCTCATGGTGCAGGCGGTGGAAGGCTCGGCGACGTTGTTCTTTCTGATCGTCGCCGCCATGTATGCCGCGGAGTTGGTCTGGCGCGAACGCGACACCCGTTTCGACGGCATTCACGATGCCTTGCCCATTTCCGAATACAGCGACTGGCTGTCGAAGTTCACGGCCATCGCGGTGGTTGAGATCATTTTACTCGCCGTGGCAATTGCCGTCGGTGTGATCATGCAGACCGTTCTCGGCTACCACCACTACGAATTGCTGCAGTACTTCCAGGAAATGTACCTCATCGTGTTTCCGCAAATCATGGCGTTCGCCATGTTCGCGTTGTTTGCCCAGACGATGTTGTCCAATAAGTTCGTGGCCCATGGCCTGGTCATCGGCTTGTTCGTGCTGCAGCCGGTGTTGTTCGGCTTCGGATGGGAGAACACGCTCTATCTGCCGCTGGCGGTTCCGGCCTACACCTACTCGGACATGAACGGCTACGGACACTTCGTGCCCGCCATCTTTTGGTCGCTCGTGTATTGGACGAGCTGGGGCGGTGTCCTCAGCATCGTCTCCATTGCCTACGCACGACGCGGTGCCGAGGATTCCCTGCGGGCGCGTTCCCGATTGGCGAGAATGCGCGCGCCGCGGCTGGCCTTGGCAGGCGTGCTGTTCCTGGTGATGGTCGGCGGCTCCGGGGGCTGGTTCTTCTACAACGCGCATGTGCTCAACGAATATCAAAATTCGGAGGACCTGCGCAAATTGCAGGCGGATTTCGAAAAACAATTCAAGAAGTTCGAGCTGGTGCCGCAGCCAAAAGTGACCGCCGTCGATACGACGGTGAACATATACCCCGAGCGGCGCTCCTTCGCGGCCACCGGGCGTTACACATTGCAAAACAAGTCCGATAAACCCATGCGCGAAGTGCACGTGACGGATGCGCATGACACCGTCAGCGATCTTGCCTTCGACCGGCCTTTCCACGTCGTGAGCAAGTCGGCGCGGGACATGTATTCGATTTATGCCTTCGACACGCCGCTTGCGCCGGGTGAGGCCGTCAACATGACCTTCAAGGCTGCGTACACCTCAAAAGGCTTTCGCGACGGCCATGAATTGGCGCAATTCGCGTACAACGGCACTTTTTTCGATGCGGAATTCTTTCCCGGCATCGGTTATGACTCGGGTGCTGAGCTGGACGATCCGCGACGGCGGCGAGAGCAAGGTCTCGGCCCGCAAGCTGAGATGGCACATCGCGGCGATCCCTATTATTCGCGCCAGAATCTGTTCGTACCGAGTTCCGATTGGATCACGTACCACACCGTCGTCAGCACGTCCGCGGATCAGGTGGGCATTGCGCCCGGCTATCCGACCAAGACCTGGCAGCAAGATGGCCGCAATTTCTTCGAGTACGACATGGGCGGCACCCACATGGCGGATTTCTTCGCGTATATCTCGGCGCGGTACGAGGTGCGCAAGGAGGTATACGAGGGCGCGGCCGGCCCGGTGAATCTCGAGATCTACTACGACGCGGCACATCCCTACAACGTGGATGAGATGCTCGAAGCCAGCCGCAACGGCCTGAAATACTACGAGAAGAATTTCAGTCCGTTTCAGTTCAAGCAGTTTCGCGTCATGGAGTATCCGCGCTACCGTACCTTCGCCCAGTCATTTCCCAACACGGTGCCTTATTCCGAGGGCATCGGCTTCATCGGCCGAATCGAGAAGCCGACGGATGTCGATCTCAACTACTTCGTGACGGCGCACGAGCTGGGGCACCAGTGGTGGGCGCATCAGCTGATTGGCGGCAGGGTCGAAGGGTCCAACATGATGTCCGAGACGCTCGCCCAATATTCCGCCTATATGGTGATGCAGGAAAAATTCGGCAAGGATTACATGCGCCGCGTCATGCATCATTTCCTGGACCGGTATCTGCGCGGACGCTCGGGTGAGGTGAGGCGCGAGCGTCCGTTGGCGCTGGTGCAAAAGGAACCGTATGTGTGGTACGAGAAGGGCGGGCAAATCATGTACACCCTCGCCGACTATGTCGGCGTGGAGAAGGTGAACCTGGCCTTGCATAATTTTCTGATGCAGTACCGCTACGCGAACGCGGTGAACCAGGAAGACGGCGCGCAAAGCGCCTCGGGCGCGGCGGCCGTGGATCGACCCTATCCGGACACACGTCTTCTGGTCGATGCGCTGCGCGCGCAGACGCCGCCGGATTTTCAATATCTGATCGACGACGGTTTCGACCGTATCGTGCTGTACGACAATAAGGCCGTATCCGCGAAGTCGCGCAAAATGGCCGATGGCAAGTACGAGGTCAAACTCGAGGTGCAGGCGCGCAAAGTCCAAGTCGACGGCGATGGCGCCGAGTCGCCGATGCCGTTGTCCGACTACATCGAAGTCGGGGTATTCTCCGGAAAAAAGGATTATGAAAAACCCTTGTACGTGCATCTCGAGAAGATGACGCAGCAGCATGCCACCTATACCATCGTGGTCGATGCCAAGCCGACCCGGGCCGGGATCGATCCTTACAACAAACTGATCGACAGAATTTCGGACGACAACATGATCGATGTCGAGGAGTGATCCCGCGGCAATTCTGCGGATGTCATCAAGTCAGCTCAACAGCAAGTCCACCAAGCTGTGGCATGCGCGCTCGGCTTGCGCGACCGTCATCATGCCGGGATCGGCCACCCAGCCGGTCCAAAATCCCTCGATCATGCGCGAGAACAGCAACGCCGCGGTCTCGGCATCGATCGTCCGCTGGTTCTGCGTCGCGGCCCGTGTGAACAAGCTCGCGATGCCGTTTCGATAGTCGCGCCAGAGTTGTTGGTACAGGTCCGCCAAGGGCTGTGACCACTTGGCACTCCCGGCAACCGCCACCCACACGGCGGCTTGATTGGGCGTGAAGCCGGGCGGCGAAAAACTCGCGTGCACGACCGCGTGCAGATGGTCGATAGGATTCGATCCGGCTGCCTCGACTGCGCGCCGGGTGGCCTCGGTATGCTGCCGGGTGAACCCTTGGACGGCCGCCAGGACCAATGCGTCCTTACTCTTGAAGTAATGTCCGATGAGGCCCCGGGAAAAACCGGCGGCATCACAAATCATCGCCACGGTCACCGCCGCGTAGCCCTTCTCGGCGATGCACCGAATGGCAGCGTCCTGCAATTCACTGCGTCTCTCCAGGGCGATGGCCGAAGGTGTGGTGCGTTTTTTAGGCCTTCTGCGCGCAACAAGTTCCATATGTGCAGCTCTGCTCGTCTAACATCCCTTGCCTACGATACACCGGCATCCCGGTCGTTTGGGTTGATTGTTTGCGGTTGTCTTACACGCGTACAAGCTTTGCGCTTACGCGAATCATCGCCGCTACGTAGCACCATGTAGTCCGCAACGAGCCGGGTAGCAATCGCAAAAGGGGCGAAGCCATGAATTGGAAGGACAGAATGATGGTGGCGGGTCTCCTTTTGACCGCGTTTGCGGCAGCCGGGGTCGCTGAAGCGGCGGCCAAGCCGGCGGACCCGCAATCGCCGTTGAAACGGGGCGAGTACTTGGCGCGGGCTGCGGACTGCATGTCCTGTCACACTGGCTCCCCGGACAAACCGTACGCGGGCGGTTACGCGCTGCAGTCGGCGTTCGGCATCATTTACGGGACCAACATCACGTCCGACAAGCAGACGGGGATCGGCACGTGGACCAAGGCGGACTTCGAGCGTGCTCTACGCCAGGGAATTCGCAAGGACGGCGCGTATCTCTACCCTGCGATGCCCTACACGAGTTATACGAAAATCAGCGACGCCGATATGCAAGCGCTGTGGACCTATATCCGGCAACTTCCCGCCATCAGCAATACCATCCCCAAGAATACATTGCCGTTTCCGTTGACGATCCGCAGCGGCATGGCGGTATGGCAAGCCCTGTACTTGAAACAAGGCCGCTTTGTTCCGGTTGCCTCCAAGGACGCGGCATGGAACCGCGGGGCCTATCTGGTCGAGGCCTTCGGGCATTGCAGTGATTGCCATACGCCGCGAAACATCGCGCAGGGCCCGGAGTCCGCGCACATGCTGAGTGGCGCTCAGATCGAGGGATGGTATGCCCCCGACATCGGCAACGATCCGAGTTCCAAACTCACCTACTGGAACGTCGGCGAGCTCGCCAAGTTCTTGAAAACCGGAAGCACGCCCGATAACGCCAACGCCTTCGGCCCCATGCAGGAGGTGGTGCACGACAGCCTGCAGTACCTGACGGATGCGGACCTGAAAGACATGGCGATCTACCTGAAGGACCAAGCGACCGGCGCCACGCCGCTCGCGGCAAGCAAGTCTTACCTGCCGGGTTTGGCTGCAGGAAAGCTGGTCTACGAGAACAATTGCACCGGCTGCCATCAACGCAACGGCAAGGGCATCAATGCGACCGTGCCGTCGCTTGCGGGCAACGACGCGGTGCAGGCCGCGGAACCGTATAACGTGATCATGGCCCTGCTCGAGGGATTCAAACCGCAGGGAGATTGGGGCGCGATGGCATCGTTTGCCGACACGCTGAACGACGATCAGATTGCCGACGTGGCCAACTATGTGCGCACCGCGTGGGGCAACACCGCACCGCCGAACGCGACACCGTGGTCGGTGGGCAATTGGCGCAAAAATGCGACCGTCCAGGCGACGGGTCCCGCGGCGATGCTGTGTCCCGATCTGGCGCACGACGTGATCGCACCGGCGCTGAACAACCCGCCCGCCGCCTTGCGCCAGGCGGCCGGCGACGATGCGAAGATGTCCAGCCTGGTGAGCAGCTATCGTGCCGCCCGTCCGGGCGCCTCCAAGGCCGAGGTCATTGAAGCGTTGAGCACGGCCTATTGCCGCACCGTCACCACGCAGCAGATTTCGCAGGCGCGCATGGGCGCGGACATCGCGGATTTCGCGCAGCGTGTTGCCCAGGTTCCGATCCGTGGCGCTTCCCCGCACTAGCAGCGCTCGAGCAGCGCTCGAGCATGAAGGCGCTCATGCGCGTCTTCGCGCGAGCCGGCGGCGAAAAATCATGAGCGAGGCCGCGGTGAGGTAAAGTAGGCGCCATAACCCTTGGGGATGAGCGCCGTGACGCATCGTGTAGTTATCGTTGGAGCTGGATTTGCCGGACTGGCCGCGGCGCACGGCCTCGCCGGCGCGAACGCCGCCATCACGATCATCGACCAGCGCAATCATCATCTTTTTCAACCGCTGCTCTACCAGGTCGGCACCGCGACGCTCGCCACCTCGGAGATTGCCTGGCCGATCCGCCACTTATTGCGCAGGCGCAGCGAGGTCACGACGCTGCTCGGTGTGGTGACGGGTGTCGATACGACCACCCGGGTGGTTTCGCTCGAGGATGGCGCGGCGGTGCCGTACGACACCTTGGTGCTGGCGACGGGTGCCCGCCATGCTTACTTCGGTCACGACGAGTGGGAGCCGTACGCGCCCGGCCTCAAGACATTGGAGGATGCAACGGCGATACGGCGCCGCGTTCTCTTGTCCTTCGAGCAAGCGGAACGCGAATCGGATCCGACCAAGCGCACGGCATTCTTGACGTTCGTCGTCGTGGGGGGTGGCCCTACCGGCGTCGAGCTGGCCGGTGCGATTGCCGAGCTGGCGCATGTCAATCTGCCCACGGAATTTCGCCACATCGACACCCGGAAATCGCGGGTGGTGCTGATCGAGGCAGGTCGACGCATCTTGCCGAGTTTCGATGAAGACCTGTCCTCGTACGCGCATGAGGCGCTCGTGCGTTTGGGAGTTGACGTTCAGGTGGGTGCCGCGGTGCGTGAATGCAACGCTGAGGGCGTGGTGTATGGCGATCAGACGCTGCCCGCGAAGGTCATTCTGTGGGCCGCCGGTGTACGTGCGTCGGCCGCCGCCGCATGGGCGGGGATACCCACCGATGGCGCCGGGCGCGCCAAAGTCGAGAGCGACTTGACCGCGCCCGGGCGCCCGGAGATCTTCGTGATCGGCGATACGGCCACGATCAATGCCTGGCACGGCAAGCCGGTGCCTGGAATTGCGCCGGCCGCCAAGCAGCAGGGTCTGCATGTCGCTGCCACGATCAAGGCGCGGCTCGCCGGCGACGCCGCGATCAGACCCTTTGCGTACAAACACTCCGGGAATCTGGCAACGATTGGAAAACGTGCTGCCATCATCGATTTCGGGTGGATCAAATTTCGTGGATGGTTGGCGTGGTGGATCTGGGGGCTCGCGCACATCTACTTTCTCATCGGTGTGCGCAACCGGTTGGCGGTGGCGTTGAGCTGGTTATGGATTTACGTCACGGGCAGCCGCAGCGCTTATTTGATCACGCAGGCCGAACACCGGCCCAAGGCAGTTCCTCAAGGATCGAGCACCTGATGCCCGCCAACGCCCGCGCGGTATTTCCCTTCTCCGCCATCGTCGGCCAGGACGAGATGAAGCTGGCACTGCTCGCCGCCGCAGTCGATCCCACCATCGGTGGGGTGCTGGTGTTCGGCGATCGCGGCACCGGCAAGTCGACCGCATTGCGCGGCCTGGCAGCCTTGTTGCCGCCGATGCGCGTGGTCGTGGGCTGTCGCTACGGTTGCGATCCGGACAATGAAGATGCCCTGTGCAGCGAGTGCCGCGAGCGCGCCGCGACGGGGGCGCTCAAGAGTCGTTTGGCCCCCGTGCCCGTCGTCGATATGCCTTTGGGTGTGACGGAAGACCGGGTGGTGGGCGCGTTGGATCTGGAAAGAGCGCTGGCGCACGGCGAACGGGCTTTCGAGCCCGGGCTTCTGGCGCGCGCCAATCGAGGCTTTCTTTACATCGATGAAGTCAACCTGCTCGAGGATCATCTCGTCGACCTGCTGATCGATGTGGCGGCCTCGGGAGAGAATCTGGTCGAACGCGATGGCCTGAGCGTGCGCCACCCGGCGCGCTTCGTGCTGGTGGGAAGCGGTAATCCCGAGGAAGGCGAATTGCGGCCGCAATTGCTGGATCGCTTTGGATTGTCCGTCGAGGTGAAAACGCCGACGGAGCTTGATCAGCGCGTGGAAGTCATCAAGCGCCGCGACGAGTTCGAACGCGACAAGGTGGCATTCACCGCGCGTTGGAAGCGGCAGGACGATCAGCTGCGCCGGCGCATCGTCGCGGGCCGCAAGCGCTTGTCGAGCATCCAGACGCCGCAGTCGGTGCTCGAAACGGCCGCGAGACTCTGCATGCTGCTGGGTACGGACGGCCTGCGGGCCGAGCTTACCCTGATACGCGCGGCGCGCAGCCTCGCCAGCTTCGAACAAGCCGGGAAGGTGGACGTGGTTCATCTGCGGCGCGTGGCCGCATCGTCACTGCGGCATCGTTTGCGCCGCGATCCGCTGGATGAGTCCGGCTCGACAGCCCGGGTCGAGCGGGCGTTGACCGAGACCTTCGGACCATGAACTTCGAAGCCGAGGCGGCGTTGACTGCGTCACTGTTCGCGGTGGATCCGCATGCGTTGGGCGGCGTCTGCATTCGCTCTTGCGCAAACCCGTTTCGCGACAACTGGCTGCAGTTGCTGCGGGACTTGCTGCCCGCGGCAGCGCCGCTGCGGAAGATCCCCTGCAATATCGAAGACTCCCGGCTTCTCGGCGGCCTCAATCTGGCCGCCACCCTGCGCGCCAACAGGCCGGTCGCCGAACGTGGCGTGCTGGCCTGCGTCGACGATGGCGTGTTGATCGTTGCCATGGCGGAGCGCCTGTCCGCGCACACGGCAAGCCTGCTGTGCAATGCCTTGGAACAAGGCGAGATTCATGTCGAGCGCGAAGGGTTGCGGCTGCGGCACCCGACCCGCATCGGTGTCGTCGCACTCGATGAGGGAATAGCGGAGGACGAATTCGTGCCCCGTTGCCTGCTGGATCGATGCGCCTTCCTCTTGGATTTCGCGGCTGTCACCGCGCGTACCGTGCTGGTGCCGGAACACGAACGGTCGCAGATCGATGCTGCGCGTGCATTGCTTCCCAAGGTGACGATCGAGACCACCTTCGTGCAGGCGCTGTGCGCGACCGCCATGGCGCTGGGTGCCGGCTCGGTGCGCGTGAGCATGTTGGCCGTGCACGCGGCGCGGGTACTGGCGGCGCTCGATGGCCGCTTGGCGGTGACGCAGGAAGATGCCGAGACGGCAGGAAGGCTGGTGCTCGCGCCTCGCGCCAGCGTCGTGCCGCAGATGAACCCTAAGGATGCGCCGGAAGACACTGCGCCGCCCGCAGACGCCGCTCCACCTGCCGAGCAGCCCGCGCCGCCACAGCAGCGCGCGGCTGACGCGGGAGACTCGCCGCCGCTACGCGACGAATCATCGCAGGCCCCCGCGGAGACTCCGCCGGAAACACCGCAGGAAGCTTCGCAACAGCCGCCGCAACCATCACCCGCCGACCTGCAGCAAATGCAGGATGTGGTGTTGGCAGCCACGCAAGCCGCGATCCCCAGCGGGCTGTTGTCACAACTGAGGTTACAGGGTGGTGCCCAGCGCGCGGCCGGCAACACCTTGGGTCGGTTCGGCGCACTGCGCAAGGGAGGCGCGCGCGGCCGTCCGACGGGGGTTGCCCCGGCCGGTGCCGAGAGATCCCGCTTGAACGTCATGGAGACGCTGCGCGCGGCGGCGCCGTGGCAGTCGGTCCGCGGCCGCACCGGCGGTAAGGCGGGAAGACTGGATATCCGCCCCGAGGATCTGCGCGTGACGCGCTACAAGCAGCGCTCGCGCACGCTGACGATTTTCGCGGTGGATGCCTCGGGTTCATCGGCATTGAACCGGCTGGCAGAGACCAAGGGCGCCGCGGAATTGCTGCTGGCCGATTGCTACGTGAGACGCGATCAAGTGGCCGTCATTGCGTTCCGCGGTCGCGTGGCCGAGATCGTTCTGCCGCCCACCCGTTCGCTGGTGCGCGCCAAGCGCAGCCTATCCGCTCTGCCGGGCGGCGGCGGCACGCCGTTGGCGGCCGCGATCGACTCGGCGGCGTTGATGGCAGCCCAAGCGCAGCGCCGCGGCGAGAGCGCCATCGTCGTGATGTTGACAGATGGACGCGGCAATGTGGCGCGCGATGGCCGCCTGGGCCGCGAGCCGGGGCAGGTGGATGCGATGAGCGCCGCCCGAAAATTCGCCGCCGCCGGGATCAGCGCCCTGTTCGTCGACACATCGCCGCGGCCGCAGGATCTCGCCCGTGATCTGGCGCGCGGCATGAACGCGACCTATGTGCCGCTGCCCTTCGCCGATGCGCGCTCTTTGTCGCGATTGGTCGGCGCTGCCAACTCGCGGCGCCCGGCGTCGGGCTAGTGCGCGAGCTGTCGAATGCATACGCCGCCGGAAACCGATGTGAACGGATGGGAGCAGGAGCGGCACACGTGGCCCCATCACGACAGGAGCTGTTTCGTGGAGGCCGCCGGCATCCGCTGGCACGTGCAACGCATGGGGCAGGGGCTGCCGCTGCTGCTGGTTCATGGGACCGGTGCCTCGACGCATTCGTGGCGCAATGTGATGCCGCTGCTGGCGCGGCACTATGCGGTCATCGCGATCGACCTTCCGGGACATGCCTTCACCGATCCCTTGAATCAGGC
>Ga0116227_10015526_pt1 | contig 11253 bp, 8 predicted proteins | sample S1TSphgellanicum_FD_89693 | JGI IMG/M metagenome (GOLD analysis project Ga0116227, IMG submission 89693) | Host-associated microbial communities from peat moss isolated from Minnesota, USA - S1T2_Fb - Sphagnum magellanicum MG | ecosystem: Host-associated > Plants > Peat moss > Unclassified... | reverse complement strand
GCGAGCGGGATGAAGGCGTCGGGCGGCACGAGTTTGCGCAGCGGATGATTCCAGCGGACGAGCGCTTCCGCCCCGACGATCCGCTCGTCGTCGGTCGCCACGATCGGCTGATAGTGCAGGACGAAGCCTTCGTTTGCGAGGTCGGCCGGCAGGCCGTCGTCGGCGCCGACCGTCCGGCGCAGGTCCGTCTCGATCGCGAACCGATCCGACGCGCGATCGCGACGACGCGAATCGTAGCGCCGGACGCCGTTCCCGCCGAGATCCTTCGCGTCGTGCAGCGCGGTGCCGGCGTTTCCGATGATCCGGTCGGCGTCCAGTCCGTCGTCGGGCGCGATCGTGAGCCCCACGCTGACCGTCGCGAAGATCTCGCGGGCATTCACCACGATCGGTCGTGTAAATTCGTCGACGATCGTGCGCGAGAGGTCGGCGGCCGACGCTCCCGCCCGGTCGGTCGGCGTCAGGATTACGAATTGGTCGCCGCCGAAGCGCGCGAGTAGCGCGTCCTCTCCCACGCACTTGCGGATTCGCTCCGATGCGGTCTGTAGGAAGCGGTCGCCGATGTTGTGGCCGAGTGCCTCGTTGACCGCCTTGAAGCGGTCGAGATCGACGAACAGCACGGCAAAGCGTTCGCCGAAGCGCTTCGCACCGTCGAGGGCGACGACCAGGCGTTCTTGGAAGACGGAGCGGTTCGGAAGGCCCGTCAGCACGTCGAATCTGACTTCGCTCGAGAGTAATTCTTCGACGCGGAGACGGTCGGTCACGTCGTATGCGACGCCGACGATCCCGATGACCGAGCCGTCGGAATCGTCGAGCCGCGGCTCGAGGCACGCGCGGTACAGCCGGCCGCGGAACGGGAAATCGCACTCGGCCGTCTCGCCGTGCACGGCGCGGACGCAGGCTTCCACGAACGGATGCTTCGGATTGCCGTCGCCGGGAAAGTCGATCGCGGAACGGCCGAGCAGGTCGAAATCGTCGTCTCCGCCGGCGAGAAATTTCGAGCCGAGGACGGAGCGGTAGAGCAGATTCGTATCCGCGAGCCAGACGAATGCCGGCACCCGAGAAACGAGACGATCGAGCCCGGCATACAACGTGCCGAACTCCGGCCGAACAAACGCCTGTCCGGCCCCGCGTGGCCGCCTGGAAATAGCCGCTACTCCTCCCTCGTTTTTTCCCCTTATATCGTGTTCGGCCATCCGTACGGCACGCGTGAGTTCGCAGGAAAGTGCGAGGCGGCGCACACGTCAAATCGTAGGAAACGGGCCTCGGTTCTCCAAGCATAAAGAGGATGGATGAGGTCGTGCTGCAGCGTGCCGATGCTCTACGTTCTTTTGAGGACGTCGCCTCGCATCGCGTCGCGATCGTCGCCGCGCCCGAGGGATTCGGTAAGTCGACGCTCGTCCGCGAGTTGAACCGCGACGCGTTCGCGATCCTCGAGATCGGGGCCGACTCCACGTTCGAACGATTCGTCTCGAGCGTCGTGCGCCACGCGGGTCCGCTCGCACGCGGCATCAGCCGCTCGATCACGCGCGTCTACGCACGCGCGCTCGAGCGCGAAGACGGCCCCGCGGTGCTCGCTTCGTGGTTCGCGCGCTACCTCGCCGGAATTTCTCGCGTCCTCGTCGTCGACGGCGCCGATGCGGCGTCCGATCCACGCATTTCGGCGTTTCTTCACGCCGCGATCGCGGCGTCGGCGCCCGCGGTGCGCTGGGTGCTCGTGGGACGCGACGTCGAAAAGCTGCGCGCGTTCATCTCGGGCGATGTCGAGGGTGCGATCGTCGGTGAGGATCGGCTGCGCCTTTCGTTTCCCGAACTGAAGGCGCTCGCGGTTCAACTCGCGCCGCGACATACGAGCGGCGAACTCTTCGTGATCGCGCGTAAAGCGGCGGGAAGCATCTCGCGCGCCGTCTTTCTCTTGCGCTGCCTCCACTACGGAATTCCCACCGTCGCCGACGGCTCGGTTTCCCTCGAATCGCTCCTGGACCGGTGCTTCGCCGACCTCTCCGAGCGCGAGCAACTCGAGACGATGGCGGGTATCCTCCTCGAAGACGGAGGAAACGTTCAGACGGGCGCGCTCGCGAATCAGGTTTCGTCCGTGTTCTCGCGCTTGCGCACGACGGCACCGTTCCTCTTCGAGCCGGACGAACGGAGCCTCCAGGCGTGCTTTCGCGCGCGCCTCCGCCGCGAGACGCGCGTCCTCATCGCGCAGAACGAGACCGACTTGTTCGTCCGTGCCGCGGACGCGCTCGAGGCGAACGGCGACACCGCTTCGGCCGTCGCGCTGTACTGCGCGGTCGACGCGGTCGACCGGCTCCTCGCCGTCGTCGAGCGCCGCGGCGGCGTCGGGCTCGAGGGCGAGCAGATGCACGTGCTGCGCGAGGCGATCGATCTGATTCCCGAGGACGTGCGCGAGCGCCATCCGCTCGTGATCGGACTCCGCGCCGTCGACGCGGCCAATCGCGGCCGTCACGCCGAAGCCGCGCAGCTCTTCGAATCCGCGCTCGGCCTCTGTCCGCCGGGCGACCGGAATCAGAGTATCCGCTACTGGTATGCGAGCCTCGGCGTGCTGACGGGCGACACGCAGCTCGTGCAGCGCCTCTTGCGCCCGAGCGTCGAATTCTTCCGCACCCCGCCTCCGCTGCGGGCCGCGATGATGGCGCTGCTCGGCGTGTCGCTCGCGATGAGTGGCGAAGGCGATCGTGCGAACGCTTGGTCGGCGCGCGCCCGAAAGGTGAGCGACGCGTGTAACGACGACGCGCTCGCGGCTCGCGTGTACCAGCAAGCCGCGTTCGTCGCGCTGCGGCGTGGAAGCCTCGACGAGGCGCATCTCCACGGCACCCGCGCGGTCGCCTTCGCCGAAGCCTGTGGCTGGCCGCACGTCGCCGCGATCACCTACGGGATCTTGCATCACATCGCGGTCGAGCGCGACCGGCACGATCAGATCGGGCTCTACGCGCGACGACTCGCGGAGAATGCGGCGCGCTCGGGCAACGTGCCGCTGCAATATCTCGCGGTGGCCGCGTGTTACGAGCACGCGGTCGAATGCTGCGATCTTCCCGCGGTTGCGGAATTGCGCGCGGAGCTCGAGCAGTTCGATGTGGCGGGATCGCCCGCGACCTTCGATTTCGGCCGGCCGGAAATGCCGGCGAAGGCGCTCGAGCTCGCGTGGGACGGGCGTTTTGGAACGGCGTACCGTCATCTCGAACCGCTGCTCGCAGAATACGAGAAGAATCCCTCGGATGCGGCGTCGGAGCCGCAAGTGTTCGCCGACGCCGCCGTCTACGCGGCGGCTGCCGGCATGGCGGTCGAAGCGAATCGCGCGCTACGGCTCTACCGCTCGGCCGCGGTTCGCGAGCGCGGCAACGGTAACGCTCTTCGTGCCCGTATCGCGGAAGCGTTCTCGCTCTGGCTGCTCGGCAAGGAACGCGAGTCGAAGCACGTGATGCGCAGCGTCTTCACGCATCTGCCGCTCACGCGGTCTCGTTTACGCATATACGCGGAACTGATCTCGTCGATCATCGATCGGGCACATACGTTTGCGGGAGCGGAACCGTTGCCACTCGAGGACGAGATGTACGCAAGCGGCTGGGGCGGCCTCGCGCGCTTGGCACGTTCCGTCCTCGCAGTCACGCGCGCCGCCCCGGAAGTCCCACGCAAAAAACGAGCCACCGGTTAACGGGAATACGTTCGAACAGAACCAGTGTGAATCAACAGAGCCCGCGAGTTCGGGTTAACGGGAATACGTTAAAACAGAATCAGTGTAAGATCAACAGAGCCCGCGAGTGCGGGCTCGGGGGCCATCGGGGGGCACGCCGCCCCGATTTCAAAGGATTACTTACAGCATGCATTCGACTCGAGACGAACATGGGGATGGTGTTTACGAGCTGACGCGGCGCACGATCGAGCAGAGTGAGGCGCGCGTCGCTTCGCTCAAACGCGAGATCGCGCTGCTCGAAGAGATCATCGCGCAGAATCGGGGATTCCTCGAGCGGATCGAGCTCGGCGCGCTCTCGCGGACGGCCGGAAACGCGCCGCTCGCGACGCGCATCGGCGGCAGCGTGAAGCCGCTCGCGCGCCGTGCGAAAGCCGACAAGCGACTGCGCGGTAGCGAGACGTATGCCGCGTCGATCCTCGCGGTTCTCGCGAAGCATCCGCGCGGACTCACCACGGCCGAGCTCACGGCCTATTTCCGCGACGTTCGCCATCCGATCTCGAAGCGCGCGGATGCGGCGAAAGCCGTCAGCAATCAACTCTCGCAACTCAAGAGCAAGAATCTGATCGTGCGCGATCGTCAGAAACGCTTTACACTACAGACGTGAAGTCGACCGGCCGATAGACCGAGAGAGGTACCGTTCCTATGATCGATTCCCAATCGACAGAAGCTAGTGCGTCGGACTTCGACGAGCGTAGCCCCAGTCGCATCATTAAAGACCGCGCCACGCAGAAGCGTCCGAAGGTTCGCGCTCCGCTGATCCTGCAGCGTTGCAGCGCACTCGCGCTGATGGGCGTCGCGGGCTTTGGGATCGCCCTTATCCTCGCCGTCACCGAGGCGGCGGCCGCGCAGGTCGCGCTGATCGTCATTATCGTCTCGACGCTCGCGATCCTGATCTCGATGGTCGTCGCGACCACCGTTTCGACACGTAGCGCACACTCGAACGACACGCGCCTCCCTTCTTAGTGTAGGGTCGGCCGCCACACGCTCGCTTCATTGCATAGCGGGACGTGCCGATAGTCCTTGCAGTGCAGCAGACGTTTTTCAACAATCTCGTCGATGGTGACGCTCCCCCGAAACAACGCCGCGCAGCGCGACTAACCATCGTCGCGATGGCGGTCGTTGCGGCGGCTTGTATTCCGTTTGCGCGCCACTCGCTGCCGGTCGTTCCGGTCCTGCTCCCGATGGTCGGCTCCATCGCGGCGGTCGCGCAGCTGCTAACGGGCGGCATGCTCTACAACCGTTATCGCCAGTCGGGTTTGCCTTCGGTCGCGATCCTCGCGATCGTCTATCTGACGGCGCTGCTCACGTCGCTCGCGTTTTTGATTTCGCTTCCCGACGTCACGCCGCAAACGGGCATCTTGCGTCCGATCACGCGCCTCGCATCGTGGTACTACCTGATCGGCTCGCTCGTGTTCGTCGTGCAGATCGTCGCGCTCGTTCGAGCCGACGACGCCGAACGCCGCAACCGTCACGCATCTTCGCATCAAGCGCTGCGCCGCGTCCTTTTGGGAACGCTTCTCGCGATCGTCGGATGCGCCGTGCTCGGCCCCGTCGCGTCCGCGCCGTTCGCGAGCATCTTCGCGACGAAGACGTTCACGCTCGTACGTCTCTACGTTATCGTTCCGGCGATCGCGCTCGCGCTCGTCGTCGCATATGCGTACGTGAACAGTGTTTTCCAGCGCCGCTTGACGATGATTCGCCTGTGGCTCGGCGTCGTCGTGCTCGCCACGTTCTTCCAGCTCGTGCTATCGACCGAGTATTCGACGCCGCACTTCAGCGTCGGATGGATCGTCGTCCTCGCGTTCTGGGTCGTCGCGTCGGCACTCTTCCTCACGACGATGGTCGTCAACGTGTACGATACGCTCTCGATGCTTTCGCTCCACAACGAAGCGCTCTACGAGCAGTCGGTCTCCGACGAACTGACGGGCCTGCTCAATCGCCGCGGCTTCAACCTGCGTCTCGAGGAACAGTTCCGCCGCTCGGCACGCATCGAGGAATCGCTTGCCGTGTTGTTGATCGACATGGACGATTTCAAACGCTACAACGATACCTTCGGGCATCAGAGCGGCGATCGCGCGATCGCTTCCGTCGCGCGCGTGATCGCATCGATGTTGCGTCGCGCGGGAGACGCGGGCGCGCGCATCGGCGGCGACGAGTTCGCGGTGATCCTTCCCAAAACCGATATGGCGGGTGCGGTATCCGTTGCGGAACGCATTCGCTCGAACGTCGAGCGACTCGCGATCGTGCAAGGCGACGGCGCGCGTTTTCCGCAGATCACCGTGACGGTCGGCGTGACGTCGGTCAATCTCTCCGGCGTTCACGTGCTCGAAGCGTCGATGAGCACGGAGACGACCGTCCTGATCGGCCGTGCCGATGCCGCGCTGTACGCGGCGAAAGATGCCGGCCGCAATTGCGTTCGCACGCATCAAGGCCCGCTCGCCGTGCACGGCGGCGGCGAGTCGTCGCTCGCCGGCTAGCCGCGAGGCTCGCTAAGGGTCGACTGAGACGGTGACTTTCTCGCGACCGTGGTGGTCGTCGAAGAGCCACACGTCGCACGTACCCGTGTGCTTCGGCATGATGATGAGATGCGCCGGGTCGCCGAGGTGGCGGGGCTCCGGGGTCGCACTCACCGACGTCGCGCAATGCTTGTCGTAGTCGAGCGTCTTGAAGTAGTACCCGTAATAGTCGCTCTCGGTGAGCACGAACTCGCCGTTCGGTCCACGCTCGTGCAAGTGCAGTGCCTGCGGCGCGATCGTGAGCTTGCCCTGAGGCTTCGCGCACGAGACCGAGAGGAACGACGTCGCGAGGAGGGCGAGCGCGGCGAAAACGGTCGAACGATGTGACATCTCTCTCATTATTTCGGACCGCCGCCCCCGCGACCTGAGACGAACGCGCGCCCCTAAACAACGTGCCCCCCGCGGTCGAACACCTACGTATAAAACGGGGCGGCGAAGGCCCCCCGTTCAGCCCCCGAGCCCGCACTCGCGAGCTCCAACGGGCCTTCCCGATTTCTTAAGGGGCCCTACTGTGAACGAGAGCCGCCGCGATCGATCGATTCAAGACACGCCGTTCGTGTATTGTCAGCCTGGCCCGAAGCCGGCCGAACGCGTGGATCGCCAGGCGTACATGCTCGATTTTTACGTGCCGGTCGATACGCCGGGTGGCTACGTTCGTGCGATCTTCGCGATGTACGGAGCGCCGCGCGAGGCTGCCGACGCGTTCTTTGCCGACGTGTCCTCGGCAATCTGCCACGGCCGTGCCGACCTCTTAATCTCCGAGGAATACCTCGTTCGTAATGCCCTCTCCGAGGCGTTCTCCGCGTTCGATTGCGCGCAGGCGATGAAGCCGCTTCTCGAAGCGGAGTTGCTCGGTCTTCTCGCGAGCGGCGGGAGCGCGGCATAGCCGCTCGCCCGTGATGGTCCTGTGCGCGTTCGCGCTTTTTGCGATCGCGGGCCTTGCGTTCGATCGACCGCCGGACGGCGGGCGGGGCGAGGCCGCGCCCGGGCGGCCGAACTGGACGCTCCTCGCCGTGGCCGCGACGCTGCTCGCGGCCTCGCTCGCCGGCTACGAGGACGTGACGTATCGGACGGCAATCGCGCAGCAGCCGTATCCCGCGTGGCTCCGGGGCGCGCCGCTCGTGCCGATTCTCGAGGTCGCCCACCCTGCCGTACGCATCCCCTACAGTTTTTCCGTAGTTGCCGAAGCGTTCGCGCTTGTCCAGGTCGTGTTGCTCGCATGCGTTTGGTACGCGCTTCGCGGTGCGCGGACGACGCGTAGGCTCGTGACGGTCTTGGGCGCGTTCGCGCTCTTGCTCGCGCTGATCGCGTTCGCTTCCCGCGGCGCGACTAGCAGCGATCTCTATGCGTACGTGTACGATGCGACCTACGGTATCGACGCCTATCGGTCGCACGCGTTGTCGCCGAGCGGCCCGCTCGCAATCGTCGGACATCTCTTGTCGTTCCAGATGTTCCCCGCGGCATACGGCCCAATCTGGCTCGGGATCGCTCACGTGCTCGTGGGCGGCAAAAGCGTGGCCGATGGCATCGTCGTTTTTCGCCTGCTCGGGGTGATCTCGCTCGTGGGCACGCTTGGAGCGCTGCTGGCCTTGCGCGTCCCGGCTTCGTTTCTCGGGCTCGTCGCGCTCGATCCGGCGATCTCGTATCAGTACGTTGCCGATGGCCACAACGATCTCTTCGGCGTCGCCCTTCTCCTGTGGGCGCTCGTTGCTGCGAATCGGAACGTTCCGCTAGTGGCCGTGTTGCTCGCGGTTCTCGCGGGCGCCAGTAAATTGTCGTTCGCCATGCTCGCGCCGCTCGCGTTCGCCACGCTTCCCGATCCTCGCCGGCGCATCGGCTGGGGCGCACTTGCCGTTGCGGCTTCGATTGTGGTCTCGCTGGCGCTCGGCGGCGCCGCGTACCCGCGCGCGCTCATCGAAATCACAACGTCGATTTTCCCCGCCTCGGGCGAGCCGGGCGGTGCGCTCCTCCCTCGCGTGACGACGCTCGTGGCGCTGGCGCTTGTGACTGCAGCCTGCATCGCGCGGCGGACCGGGTGGCCCGGCGCGTGGGGAATCGTTGGGCTCGGCTCGATCCCGTTCCCGTGGTATCTGGGCTGGGCGCTTCCGTATCTCGTACTCGACGCTCGGCGAGCGACGCCGTTTCTCGTAACCTTCCCGCTCGCCGCCTTCGTGCTCTCGACGACGTTCATCGAGACGTGGGCGTGGATGCCGATCGCCTTCGGGCTCCCCGTCGTGGCCGCCACACTCGCGTACGTTCGCTGGCGGAAGCTCTGGACCGATTTTGTGAGCGCGCGCTCTTGTGCGCGCCCCGTCGCCGCGCTCGACGGACGCCTTGGCGGAGGATAACGCGATGCGCTCCGGCGGCCCGCACACGGGCTCTGCGGCGTTCGAGGTGTCGCGGCGCACGATTTGGTCGCCCGATCCGTTGAGAATCGTCGCATTCGTGCCGATGAGGACCGTAAGGGATTCCATACGCTCGGGCATCCCGATGCGCGATGCAGTTGTGAAAGCGAAATGATGCACGACCAGAAAAAGAGGCTTCCAGCGGTCTTGCTCTCTCCGCGAGGGCCATATCGCGTGGGCGACGTCGTCAGCGCCGCGTGGTCCATGACGAACTTCGCAGACCGCGACCTTACGGGTGGCCGCCTCGTTTTGAGCTTGCCTGCATCCGTCGATCCGGTTCTCGGCAGTTCGTCGATCCTCGGGGCGAGCGGCGAGGCCATCGCGTCCGCGTTCACGCCCGAAGGTTATCGCCTGGGGACGATCCGTCGCGGTGAGAGCATCAACGCGGTCTTCGATCTTCGATTCGCCCGCGAGACGGGGCCGCCGCAGTCGCTCTTGCTCGCGCTCGAGCTCGATGAAGGGTCTTCATACGTTTCCGAGCCGGTCGAGCTCGTGCTGCGCGCACGCGCGCTTCTCGCGATCGCCGCACCGCCGAAGACCTACGAAATCGATGCGGCCGCCAAACGCTTCGGCGTGGCGCTGACGCTCGAAAACGTCGGCGAGATGCGCGCGGAGCGCATCGATCTCAACGTGCCCGTACCGAACGGCTTCGCACTCGCGGCCGTGCGTCTCTCGAAGGGCGCGATCGCGGGCGGCAAGCAGCCATTCCGCCTGCCCGATCTTCCGCACGGCGATTCGCTCGGCGTCGTCCTCGAATTCGAAGCGCGCGGTGCCGAGATCGGCGATCACGTCGAGATCGACGGGATCCGCATCGACTATGCCGGTGGCCGGCTCTATCCCGAACCGATCACGGTGCACCTCGAACGTGAAGCGGGCTTTCTCTCCTCGACGCTCGCGACCGATTCGACGACGGTCGAACCGGGCGCCGTCGTGCGCATCGATCTCGCGATCGAAAACGCCGGTCAGACCGACGAGCGCGGCGTGACCGCATCGTTTTCGCTGCCGTCCGAGCTCGCGTTCTGTCCGGGAACGATCACCGTGAACGGTGGATCGGACCCGCGCCGAAACGATCCGCGTTCGATCGCCGTCGGAACCGTTCTCGGTCGCTCGACGACGCGCGTTTCACTGTACGCATCGGTCGTCTCTCCCCTCGCGCACGACGAGACGTTCTCGATCTTCGCGAGCGTCGATAACCAGAACGTCGCGCCGCTGCAGTTTACCGTGAAATCGCAACCGGCATTCGCGCAGTCGCCGAGCTCGTTCGAACTCGAAGGGCCGCCCGTCGTTGCCGCAGGCGAAACGCGCACGTTACGCGTTCGTGCGGCCAACATCGGCACGGCCGACGCGCAGGGCGTTCGCATTCGCGTGATCTCTCCGCAACTGGTGGTGGAACGCGCGGCGCTCGTGTATTCCAGCGGCGCGCGTGAAAACGTGACGTTGAAGCCGACCGTTTCGAGCGACGGCGTCGCGTGTTCTGGTGCGGATCTCGGGACCGTCGCCGCGCGCGATCTCAAGACGCTCGAAGTCGATTTGCGCGCCCCCGATCATTTCAGCGACGGCGACTCGTTCTCGATCCGCGGCGATCTGCGTTACAGCGGTGGCCCCGATCTGCAGATCGGGGCGCTCACGGTTGCCGGCCGCTGCCGGCCCTCGATCGATGCGAAGGAGAGCGCGCTCATGTCGTCGCGCCTCGATCCGTTGCGCGTCGGTCAAGTGCGAACGTACACGCTGCGCATCAAAAACTCGGGGCTCGCTCCCGCACGCGGCGTCGCCGTGAGCCTCAACCTTCCGGGCATGCTCGCGATCGAAGCGATCAACGGGGAGCCCGCACGCAGCGACATCGTGTCGATTCGCGAGATCCCCGCCGGTGCGGCCGTCGAAGTGCCGATCGCGCTACGCCTGGTCGAGAGCATCGACGGCGGCGCCGTCGTTGCGGTCGCGCCGATCGTCGGTGGCGAGGCGCTTTCGACCGTGCGTCTCGAACCGGTTGCGATCGCGACCGCGGGTCAAGCACTCGTCGACGAATTCACGACGAAGGTCGTGAAGCGCGATAACGAACTCGTCGCGTCCCTCTCGTTCCGCAACGTCGGCGATGCCGTCGCACACCACGTCGTCGTGTCCGCGCTCGACGTGCCGAACGCGTACGTTCCGGAATCGACGCGCGTCGGCGATGCCGCGGTGCCGGATCTCGGCGGCGCGTCGCTCCTCTCGCGCGGCATCACGCTTCCGCCGCTCGGGCCCGGCCGCGAGATGACCGTCTCGTATCGCATGAACGAGAGCGATGCCGATGGCGCGCGCGTCGCGTTCGTCGTGCGGAGCCGCACGCAAGACAACATCGTTCCGGAACCCGCGATCTATCGCGCGGCGGCGCGCAAGGACGTCTTCACGGAGACGGCCGCCGCGTTGCCGCCGCCGCCCGTCGCTCCGGTCGTTCCGCCGCCGCTCGCGCCGGTTCCGACGCCGGTTGCGGCGGTGCCAACGCCCGCCGCTCCGGTTCCAACGCCCGCGGCTCCGGTTGCGCCGGCGCCCGTGGAAGAAACGCGCGTCGAGCATTTCATCCCGCACGATTTCGGTCGGGAGTATGCGGCGAGCGCGTCGACGAGCAACGGCAACGGTAACG
>Ga0116227_10015524_pt1 | contig 11255 bp, 13 predicted proteins | sample S1TSphgellanicum_FD_89693 | JGI IMG/M metagenome (GOLD analysis project Ga0116227, IMG submission 89693) | Host-associated microbial communities from peat moss isolated from Minnesota, USA - S1T2_Fb - Sphagnum magellanicum MG | ecosystem: Host-associated > Plants > Peat moss > Unclassified... | reverse complement strand
GGCCCAAACTGACAAAAAAATTTAACCTAAATTCTTAAACAAAAAGTTCAACCACCCCCCCCCCCCCCCCCCCCCCCCCACCAACATCAGGGAAATTGGAGCATGCCCAACTAAGTCTCAACCCACCAGGCACTCGACTTCCTTTTCTGAACTCAAGGACGCCATTCAGCAAGTACAGAAGATTGGTCAGATGGGACCACCAATCTTGCTCTGACAGAGCACTGTTGTCATGCTGCACAACACACACTCCATTTGTATTCTCCTGCATGGAGACTTTTGCTTCTGCGGTCTCCTGTTCAATCCTATGCCTATTCTCTTTTGAATGGATTCCTGCTTGATCTAAGTGCTGTAATACCCGCTGTAACTCCCCATTAATTTCTTCCAACAGACAAGTCCAAAGAAGATTCAGCTTTTCCCGGTGCAGGTCTTCACATATACGCCCCAATGTCTCTTCCACAACTTGCACAGCAATCTCCCTACTTTCTGCAGAACACAAAACCATAATGATCACATGGATATATCAGTACTTTTGCCAGAAGCCCCTCTTTGCAGCCCATGACTGTGATGGGGATCATTTAGTGTGATGTATCCTGATAATAGCATCCTGCATATTGCAACCCCAAGAAAAGACTGCAGACCTTTATGACACCTTCTCTTGAGAAAATGACCTGATTTTGCAGGAGTTTTACCTGGCTTGTTTTTGGTCACCCCAGACAGAATTGAGTGGTCAAGCAACAGACGCAATAGTGACTCAGCCCGAGAATGCAACCCTGAGGAATGGCCTTTCAGAGTGAACCAAAAGAGAGCTGCGACTGATTCTTTTCCACCATCAGGATCTGCTTCAGCTTCTGAAACCAGTCTTCTAGTTCCTGCAATGCTCCAGCAAGAAACCATGCCAAACTGCCTGAGAATACATGAAATTAGCAGCAGAAAGATCAAAAATAGCACTCAACAATCGTTGCACCCTCCTACAGTGCCAAATTCCAAAGAACTAATCAAACTCTTGATGGTCAATAGCACCAGCAGTCAATCAGAAAGCAAAATACCTTTAATAAGTTGTTTAGTGGGTGCATTTCGAAGCAAAAATGATATGGCCTCTGCAGCAAACTCCTGAACATAGGACTTTGGATAGCAACGTAGGCCTTTGGTTGTTCTGCATCTCAACATCCAAAAACACACCAACAAACATCTAGTAAGAAGACAAAACTGGTGCTTCAAGCTCTCAAAAACAACAACATAGTCAAGTTTAGGGTTTAGTGGACTTGAGCTATGAAAAATCTAAATCCACTCCTCACTAAATCCAGTTCCCTCAACAGTGAGGAGGAAATTCAGACTGATTGAACTATCATCTAACAGGTGCAATCATAGGTAGAGTTCATAGCCCTCAAAACTTCTAGCAAACAACATTGGAAACCGACTGGCCTTGAGGCCAACTGTTGGAACCACATCCAAAAATGTAGATGAGCAAAGAAGATAAGAGGATTACTGCAGGACTCACTTAAGGATGAAAGAAATGTCTTTGATGAGGGGTTTGGTCAGATACTTGATGACATATGAAACCGATGTAAAAATCTGCAGCACCAACAGGTCATCCACCATTTCCAGAAACTCTTGAGAATCAGCATGATGGTATGTTCCATATTGTATGCATTGGGAAGTACTGCTTAGCTTCATAAATATAACACCTGAACTACTCATACAACATAGAAAATGCAATCCACCTGAATACAAATCATCAGTGCCTTACACCAGAATCGATACACAAAGTAAAGTTGCAAATCCCATGCCTGTTCTAGGAGCTCAGGGTCACGGTCTGCACCCTCTTTTAGCACACCAACACAAGCATCAAAAAATTGTGGGATGTACCTGCATATTCAAAATTAATTATCAAAACTCAAATCCCCCAACATCTACAGAAGAAATATATCTTCAATGAAGCACATCATAAGACACTCACACAGAACAGACAGACAGACAGGAAGCAAAGAGACTATGGTCAGACAAAAGAGAGGAGGAAAGATGATTAATGCTTGGCACATAGTAGCAAGAAAATAAGGCCATTTATTTACCTATTTATGTATGGTTGCAGCCTTTCTCTTTGACACTGGGCTTTCTCTAGTTTAAAAATGACTACTATGGTCTTAGAAACTCACACACTCAAGGCACAAATTGAGGTCAATTATATCAAACAAGGAATAAGTAAAATGAGTGACCATTTGATTTTGCAGCAAACAATCTTAAGAGAAACCAAGCTATATCTCATGGAAAAAGGAAAGGGAAGTAGTTAACTTACAGCAGAAATTCCTCTTGTAAATCACGTGACAACAATGCAACCAAACTGTATAGCCAGAACAAAAGCAAATATCAGTGACAACCCAAACAACCCTATCCACACCAATGAAGATCCACAAAAATCTTAACAAGATTCAAGCACTTCCACTTCACAATAGAAGAGATTCCGCCAAAAACATGTCCAGAATGCACATCCTCTGTTTACCAATTGTTGTTGGAAAGGCCCTCCTTGTTCCCAGTGAATTACCTAAGAATCGGTTCCAAAGAGAGCGCAGCACTCAAGTGCACACGGGAAAGTAAGCATTCAACTACTGTGTCCTTGTAAAAGAGAAGTTGTGGCAGTGTCTGAACAAGTGGCAGAAGCTGCTGATAGATATCATTGAAATCTGCTGCACTATTCAGCTCCTGCAACCCACAAAATCTTTCCTCAAATCGAAAAACACAATCCTCTCACCATTTTTAACCCATCCCTGGGGCATTTGCATTCCATCATAATGAGCAATTACTGAATACTCTCCATTGAAGCATGATCTTGTAAATCAGGGGAAACACTCCCAATGAAATGTTGGCAGTGCAACACAGCATCTGCTGGACACATCACTGCCATAGCTTACGTTGACAAGATCCTGTTGTGAGCAGAGTAGAAAAACCAACAAACGTACCCTCCATTGGACAAGATTCTCATGGAAGAATGAAGAGCCTGCAGTGGGCTGAAATTTGACAGGAGCAAGGCTACGGAAAACATCAACATCAACTTCCTCCACTCGCTGTGCAAAATTCTTGAACTGTGTGATACACAAAAACAAACAACAGTGACAAGTGAATTAAGCAAATTTTCATGGATTACAGCATGCAAAACTCTGATTTGATTTGACAGAACATTAAACCCTAACAATCATAACAGGGGTTTAGGGTTTAGGTTGCAGAGCTTCTGCCAGTACTCCATATAGCATCCATACACTAGACTGGGACTGCCTCAACATCAAATCCGCTCATATACTGCTCAGTGCAATGGTGCACATTGGGTTCTGGTGCAACCCTAAACGTTGAATGCAAAAGTATGGCTGTAAAACAGACATAAATTGCCCAGAAATGGCATGTTCATCTTGTGCAATTAGGGTAAAGATTGTGAGGGTGATTGAAATCCTTCAGGAAAAAAATGCCAACCAGATCATGATCATGATCATGATCATGAGTTCAGCCTTTGAAGCCTAAACAGGCTCCTAAGCAAAAGATTAACAAATCCTCGGATGCTTTGACAACTGATGCTTTCGCAATTGATCTCTTGCAGAATCGCCACTTGCATTGAGATCACCGTTCCTGCTCAAGATAAACTGATAGAGAGAGACAGAGAATCAAAGCAGAAATGTGGCAACAATGACAACAAAAACAGCATACCACAAAACGCTTGGAACTCGGCCCCTTGTTGAGACTCTTAAGAGGCCGCTGCTGCTGAGGCGCCATCTTTGGGCGTCTCTGCTACAATTTTTTTTTTATTCTCTTTCTTGCTCTGAAGTTGTAATTCTCCAGCTCTTCTTCCTTGGCATCCCGGCTGCAACCCATCCAACACTCACAGCTCGTGCAGAAAGATGCCAACAGTCGCAAAAACCCCTGACGCCGTAAACCCTAGAAACCGGAACGTCTCAGCCTCAAACCCTAATCTGTGTACCTGGATGAAAACTAGAAAACGTAAAAACAAATCATCCACATATGACTTGGCCACATGGGAACTCAAAACATTGCTATTATCCGATGTAATGAATGGCCAATCTTTTTCATTCATCAGAACATATTTTCATCCATTTTTCTTTCTTCATCAACAGAAAAATCAGAGTTGAACCTTGCGCATCCAAGGAGAGGTGCATTGGTATTTGGGAGACTCTTAGGGTCAACTTTGTTTTTGGAGTGTGTAGAGGTTTCTCTTGTTCATTGACAAGCCTTTCTTTCCATCTTTAGAGGTCTTGATTTTGCGAAGGTGATTGTCCTAGCAACGTATTTGGGAAGTTGGAGGTTTGTTGCCCTAATTATTACATCCAAATTTTTGCAAGATAATTGTCCATTTTTTATTGGGGGCTATAGGGGCCAACAATTTAGGTCCAGCTACATTCCAAGCTCACTTTAGGTGTGCTCGTGACCTTCTACTTCCAACAATTCAAACTTTCATCCCATCATTTGAGTAGCTATCAGAGAGAAAAACAAATCCTTTACAAAAAAAAAACATCTCAAGAAATGTGCATGAGCACTCATTTTTCAACATCATTTCAAAAGTTGTTTTTAAATTGTCATCATGTTCAACTACGATCTTATGTAGGCGCAAGCTTGGGTGCTTAGCTTTCTACCCACCTAGTCATCCCATCTTTTAAGATGGCTTCTAATATTTTTTCTTCAATATTAAGCACTAGATTGGGCTTCCCCTGTCCCATGGTTCATGGTCTTTTTTTATGAATATGCATCCAATCCATAAATCTAACAAGGATATGCGTATTTCATTGTGCTCACGGGAAGAGCACAGCCACACATGATGCAATTCAAGATTTTTTTGCCTCCATTGCTAAGGATGTCGAGTTTCATGTTTTGTGCAAACAAACACATGTTTTCCCAATGTCATTTCTCTAATCATCACAACGACGAATGGATATTATGCTTACAACAAATGATACTTGCATTTTGGTAAACATAATCATTGTTAACCTCCTAACTTGTGCAAATCTTGTTTCATGAGATATTTCTTCTTACGATGATTGCAGCTCAAGCAAAAGTTGTGTCATATCATAACTGACACCCTAAAGTTGATTTCATTTCTCTAGCAATAGAAATATTTGGATGTTTACACAATTAGACAAATGACTTCCTTCATCGAAGTGCCAACATGGCATGGTCAACAAAGAGCTTTAAATATTATCCTCTTTTGATTAACTGTTCACTTTATAGACAAAAAATGTTAGTGATTTTTCAAAAAGTTCTAACCACCACTATCTTGTGTTGGGCAGTTGTGACAATGAAAGAAGCTTCTTCTAAGCTTGGTGTTCTTCTCAATTTTTCACCTATCTCCTTCCATGACTTGCTTCATGCTACTCATGATGGGTTTAGATTCTAGGTTTTATGTTTTCTTGTCTTAGGACTCCCCATTGTGAATTCTACACTTTTAGGTGCGGCCTTTTGTTTGGATTTCAATCTTTTCTTCATTCTTCTCTTGTTCCCTTGTCAAGTGTTTTTCCTTTATTTATTTGTTTTAAAAACCTTGGAAGTATTACATAAAGAACTCCCTTTTTATTGATCTTGCCTACCAAAGCAAGGATATTTGTGTTTATATTCATTATAGAGTATAATAACTTAAGGTTTTTTGGCCCCTAGGTAATAGGTCTATTTTTATATGAGGTTTTTTTACAAATGATATTTTGGCTTCTATTGAAACTTGAAATTAATTATAGAATTATGATATCTTGAAAGATTTTGGTTTCTTTTAAAAGATTTCCATAATTTTTCTTTGCCTTAAAATATTTTTAATGTAAATAACAACTCTACAATGTGACACACCCCTTGTTTTCATGTAAATATCATCTTTCAAAATTCCTTGTATAAAAATAAACCTAGTACTTCGAGGCAAAAATCCCTTAAGCTATTATACTCTATAATGAATCTAAACAAAATATCCTTGCCACAAATCAAGATTTTATTTTTATTTTTAATGGAAATTTCACTTTGGGGGGTGGGGGGGGGATAACCTTGCCATCCAAAAGAGTTACAAGATCATCTATGTATTTATACGTTCCATTTGGATAAGTTTTGTGAGATTATGAATTGTAACATCATTTACACTAAACCCATTACACAGCCATTCACATGTATACCCATTGCAAAGCCACTTTCAAAAATGGATGAGTTTATGAACAAGTGACATTATTGTATGTACTTTTTTGTAGGCATAAGATCCCTTGATCACAAAAATGTTTATGTATTACAAAACATCAACATGACCAATTTGTCCAATTTGATGATTTATATATTTCAACCTTTTTTCCTTGATTATATTGGAAATGAGGAGGAAGGAAATGTGGAACCATTTGAGGACCTTGGTAGGAAAAAAAAGATGGTTTGAAATGATCAAGGGTTCAAAATGGTTTTCACATTGAAAACCATTCATTCTCATTTTTGGGTGGGGATCATGAATGTTTGAAATCCCAAAGGTTTATGTGGGAATGACAATTGCCATTCCTAACAATTTATGAAAATATCATAAATAAATAGGCCTAATACCCATGGGTCGGTTATCAGGCCTAAAAACATTTACACCAATTGGGTTGGTGTCAATATTTATTACATCAAAATTTGATATCGATTAAATGTTTTTGCACCTTACCGAAAACATCATTTTATTAAAGCATCACTTACATCTCAACAATTAGGCTAATCATTGTGATTGGTTAATTAAAGATAGTCATTTTGTTGATATCACCCTATATAAAAGCACAATATCTTGAACAAAAGTATGGTGCCAAAATTAATTCTCATTACATTATGTTTTTTTTATTCATCCATTTTATTGATATTGTCCATTAGTAGTGGAGATGTTCTAAGGGATTTATGCAATGTTAGGTTTTGTCATAAATAATGAATTTTTTTATAAATTTAGAAGTTTTTGAAATGATCATTGAAAAACATGCTTCAAAGTTTTTTGAAACTCTCAAAAATATTTTTGAGAAATATGTTTGATATTTTAGAATTTAAAAAAAAGATCAATGAGAAATATGTTTTTTTTATAAAATAATTCTAAGAAATTCATGAGAAATATTTTTAAATTTTTTATATGTAAAACTAACAACATCTTCAACTATATATTTTTAAAAGAATAATTAATAAAATTATGTAAAATGTATTTCTTTCTAAAACAAATTGATTTTTTTTCTAAATATGTGATTGGTGGAGTTTTTCAAAAGATTATCTAGTACAATGTTATAGAAAACTTAGTTGACAAAAACATTTACAAGATTGATGAGATTTAAAAGGTTTCATTAAATAGTACAATAAAATGTTTTAAGAACATAATCCTTTAATATCAACAATGCAAGTTGTGCCTTTGAACTCTTAATTCATTTCATATTGAACTTGCATCATGTATTGTTCAAATAATAAAATAATTTAATTTGTGTTTATTGTTAGATTTTTGTTTGAAAAGTCCTTAATCTTTTCCAAATTATATCATTTGTTTGTCCTTGACAAGTTTTAGGTTGATGATTTTTTTTAAAAAAGTTTTTTCATATTATTTTTCATTTATTATATGCTAAAAACTCATTTTGGAACACATCTTGAAAATCCATTATGCACTATCAATAAATGAGATAAAACAAGCATGAAAATTTATTGAACTATATTTTTATTTGGAAAATAAAATAATTATTAAAAAGATGGTGTATAATAACCAATTTTCATGAAATTTTTGAAAACAACCTACTTAAAAATTGACATACTTTTTCTTTTGGGGAAATTCAAACACATGACCAAATCTCACAAAATATTGTTTTAATTCCAAAAATCAAAATGTTTAGTGGAAATTATTATGAAAATTACCCAATGGTATTTAGGAACATGGGCATTGGCCAACAATAATTTTGATTCAATGATGAAAAACTCCTTTGGGATTTTTGTCAAGACATTATTAAAAACCATGATGTATTACAATCATAACACCAAGTATAAAAATTTAATAGTCATTTCATTTTTGAACATGGGTTACAAGTATTGTTAATTTTATTAAGTGATTTGGGGTGCCCAAATTTTTATGAAAACAAAACATTTTGCAAGGTACATGAAATCACAATAAATTATGAAAAACTCAAGTTAAATTTAATCCAAACATCTAATGTAATCAAAGATAAGAACATGAAATATGCCAAACAAAAATTCAAACAAAATTTTATTTTGTTAACATATGCAAACATGAAATGAAATGAATAAGGATATGGTGCAAAATCATATTTCAAATCGGTAAAAATAACGAACTAAAAATAATGGGAGTAATATTTGTATTTCACAACCCTTTTGGGGACCTAGCTTTTAAAAAAATCATCAAAATTTCATCCAAAAAACCTTTTCAACTTATGAATAAGATGTAAATTAATTACAAGTTATAGATGAAAAGTGGATGGTGATATATGAATTCATCCATTGCAATTTCATGAAAGTGGAATGTTGATGGATGAATTTCATTCAAATGAATATTAAATGTTCATGGGTGAAATTCCTTGATAATGATGTTACGAATGGTGATGTTGGCAATGATGATGCTAATAATGATGTTGGTCATGGTGTTCATAATGATGATGAAGATGCCATCTATGACACTTTGTTTCATAGGAATCATTGGCCACAAATATATACATTTGCTCATGAACATTTCAATAAGCTTATTGTGACATAAGTTCATTACACAAAAGGTGCATTCCCCAATCTTAACAACAAATTAACCATCATCAAATCATCTACCCCATTCATATATATATATATATACATAAAACATAATGTCACATATGAATCATCATTCATCAACCTCAAACCAAAAACATAATGTCACATATGTATCCTTCTCAAACATCATCCTTGCTATAAACAAATTATTTAATTATTTAATTAATTTTCAATTATGCCTAACCCAAAATAGTTAACTAAATAATTCATGGTTCAAAAGTTTAAATCCTAATCAAATGTTTTCGAAAGAAAAGCTTGTAAGTTGTATTATTTATTTACCCATCTTTTTACCCATATGCCATACTATTATTATTTACAACTTCTACCCTTAGCAAACCATTTTGGTGTTATACTTATTACATTTCCAATAAGATTGCAAGTATGTTATGTTTATTAATTACATGTTCATTTTCAATTTGATTATCTAATGCAATCTCCAAATCCAAACTTAATTTGTGTAAATTATTGAAATCAAACTTAATTTGAATCTATTCTAAAGAAAAAGAATCTAGGAATGTCAAAAAACTTATTTCAAAACTTGATTAAAAAAATTACATCAAAATAATTTTTTTAAATTGGAATATTGGAAAAGAAAAATGTTTTGTCATTTAAAAAGAAATTGAAACTATTAGGCCAAGTTCTCTTCAAACCCTAATATTGAACAACTTTGGTTACAGGTTAGAACTTAGAACCCCCCCCCCCTTAAGTTTCAAAAGGGGTTGGATTTTTTTGGTTTTTGACTTTTCCCTATGTGTTCCCATCAAGTTCACTAGGGGTACTTGGTTCCCCTGAAATTCTCCCAACATGTTCCCAATAGCCCTACACTTTTATTTCCCATACTTTGCCCAAAGTTGCGACCGTTTCACTCCATCATCCAATAGAAACTTTTATTTTGGGGAGAGCTTTCAAAGTTTCAATAATTTTTTAAAATTTTTTTTGTTGATGGGCCAATAAGTAACTAGCATGAAGTTAGTGGGAACATGATTTTATCATACGAAACACATTGGGAACATCAAATTTCAAAAGAATCCCATTCCTCAGCCCTCCCCATAACAAATAAATAAATAAATTGGCCTCTTGGGTGCATGTTCGGGACTACCCTTGGCCTAGGCTATTGGGTGGGGCATGAATTGTGGGGACAAAAGTGTAAGCTAAGGGCACTTCTTCTTAGGTAAGGCCTCCTAAGCCGGTCCCTTCCAATGCCTTTAACAATATTATTAATGTTTTTAGAGGGCACTTTAGGGTCAAGAATATGCCATCTCGAGTAGAGGAGGGATATTACATTTACTCCTTAAGCCTTAAGAGTGGTAGTGATCTTAGACCTAATCATAGGTGTAAGTATGCTCCCCCTCCTAGGCCTTGTGATCTACATATGTTTAGGTTCACACTTGGAACTGAGTGTGGGTACTTGCACATCTTTGGCCCCTTATATTGACAATCCTCTCACCCAAGGCTAACAAAAGAGGTGGTAGGTAACTAAGACAAGGTCCACCTTCAAATATAAGGGAAAGGGTTAACCCTAAACTCCATAAAAAAAAGAATATTCCTGAACATTCCAAAAAAAAATTGCATTTTCTTTTACAAATTTTTTTTTTCTTTGCCACAATTAAAAATTTCGGCATTTCTACAAATAAATATAATTTGTGTCGAACCCCACTAAGGCTCAATGGTAATTTTTAAAAAAAAATTATTTATTTATTTATTTTTTCGGGGGTGTGTTTTGGTTAGTAGGTAAAAGATTTGGTTGTCCTTTTTTGAACACTTGGTTGCATTGTTTTATTTAAAATTTTAGGTTTTTCTTCTCCCCTTGTACTAGACCCTTTATTTTGAGAATGCCCCCCCCCACTTTAAGGCTGACAAAAAGTTCCCTTGTGTAAGGTACAGCTTTGAGGCCGTGAACTTCACTAGAATAAGGGCGGGGCCCATGGGTGGCAAATATGAGTAGTGTCCAGTCTGGATTCCAAATAATATCCATAACGACGTCTTTAGTCGTTACCAAGCATATATTTTCACTGCTCCTACCTGTACAACTACTATAATACCATACCCTAAGGTCAGTTTCATCATTAAATAATCCTCAAAATAGTGAAATGAAATTTAGTGAAAATAGGCAGCTGAAAAACATGTTGAAAATCATCATAATTATCGTAGGCTATAAAACTCTGAATGATTTCACCACTCATTCATATCACAATTGTATTAAAACATAGTAGATGATGGAAAAAAATTATAACTTCAAACGAATTCATTTTTTTGAAAAAATAATAAATTATTCGTTTTGTCAATGTGGAAACTGACCCTAGGCTACAGGTACTCTCCAAACCTTGTGCATTAAATGCTGAGTTTCATACTGAGATTTAATAAAATTTCATTACCTTGAGTATACCACGGAAAATTGGCTGATTACAGCTAATAATGCCTACTTATCTTTGGTTGTTTTTTTTTTTTTTGTTGACTTTGTTGCATTTTATTTATTTTTGTTGTTGTTTTGGTTTTTT
>Ga0116227_10015521_pt1 | contig 11257 bp, 3 predicted proteins | sample S1TSphgellanicum_FD_89693 | JGI IMG/M metagenome (GOLD analysis project Ga0116227, IMG submission 89693) | Host-associated microbial communities from peat moss isolated from Minnesota, USA - S1T2_Fb - Sphagnum magellanicum MG | ecosystem: Host-associated > Plants > Peat moss > Unclassified... | reverse complement strand
TAGAGCCTTTCATAAAGGCTAATACAAGTATGGGAAATGTGGACTTAGAGTTCCTAATTTAGTTGTACTTATGAGTCAAATACTTAAAGGAGAAGAAGATTAATTTAATTTAATTAATCATGGTTTTAATTAATGTGTTTGATTCAAGCAAAATGATTCACTAAGAAAATCATATCACAAATTAATGTATATGTCTTTAAATGTGATGATTCATTAAAAAGGTTATGTCACAAATTAACGTGCATGCCTTGAAGTACAATGATTTGCTACAAAAGTCATTTAAGGTGCAAGGTTTCAAAAACTTTTTTGTTTAGTTTTTTATTTGTTAGTATATAAATAGATGTATGAGACTATTTGATAGCACATTAATTTGACAATAATGAAATTTATGCATAGCTTGTGAATGTGTAAAATTCATGGTAGGAAGAAAAATTATGATATAATAAATATGCATAGAATATAGATATGCGAATAAATATTTATGAAACCAACATAAATTCTCATAAATATGTAATAAAATTACAAAGTCTTGATCCTTTAACTGTTTGTTTCATACAAAACCATGTTAAAGAGGGTTTTATGGTGTGTATAATTTAGATTTCAATGAAGGCAAAAAAAATGATCCCTGCGATACACAACATGCATCATTAGTTGCATACATCATTGTATGAAGCTAAAAAGGTTGATGTGACAAAATTTGGAATTATCAAATCGTCCAACATAATTGCAAATGACAATAAATTACATATAATTGTAAATTCATTTGTCATAAAATATTTAAAATTCTTCTAGAATGATTCAATAAATTGTTAATCATCATCTATGTTAAGCCAAAAGAAGTTTTAGCTTGAATGATTTCATCTTTGGGTTTGAAAGTTGCACTGTAAACCCATTTATGTTTGAATAGTTGTGTTAGCACAAGTTTTTTTAAAATGTTGTGTGTTGTGCTTTCAAGTTTAAAAACTAATGTTTGTAAAAGACATAGGTATTAGGTCTAACAAGGTGTCCTTCTACAAGTAAACATACTTATCTAGGAAAAATTACAAAACACCTACAAATAAACTTAATATAACCATCATATGGAGTTCTTTCAAAAGAACTGAAATGACCTTAACACTTACTTATTAAACCTACCCTAGTTTTTGTATAACTAACGTTTGTGCCCACCTATAGCAGTATCCAAACTCCCACCCCTACCTCATACCTATCTAATTCCTGGGTTCCAGATAGCAATATCCAAACTCCCAGCCCTACTTCAATTATCTAATTCATGGGTTTGTAAAACATGGACCCAACTATCCTTGAAAAATCAAATATCTAACCCCACCACACCAATTCAAACCAATTTTGGTAGGTTTATGTCATTTTCTAAGGTTAAAGAGGTTGAGAATTTTGTGAAAACGAAATTTGAACCTTGACTATGAGATTAAATTTTGTTAATAATGAAACTAAACTTGGATTAATATGTTGTCCCTTTTAAAAAACAATTCCAAGCTCTCTAATTATATATAAGCCTGAGGTTTTTTAAAAAGCCTTGATTTTTACTTTGTACATTCAACTTTGGGCAAACCTTATGGGATAAAAAATGATGAATGAAATTGTCTCATCATCTTTTGGTTTAGTCCCAACATAAATCCTCTCCACCCAGCAAAAAATAGTGGGCCTTTTCATTGCTTGTTTACTTATTGCCAGGGGTTTTTTTTTCCATGATTGCATTGTTCCTCCCCAATTTTCTCTTACATAATTTAATACCCACTCTCAGAATATGAATACCTATTCAAGCAAGTTATTCGACTTTGTTGGGTCCAATGTAAATGGAACCAAATCCGATTTTATATGAAACCAAGCTCCAAATTTGTTTGTGAAAGTGTCTACTACAACTAAAGGTTCTATAAATTCAAAAATCATTTAAAATTTTTCAATAGAGGTTCTAGGGTGTCTTCATGTAAAGGAATATCATTTAGGATTTCACAAACAGAGTTTTATTGCTGATAACAACCAAAAGAATTATAAATTGTTAATCAACTATCAAAATACTATGAAAATGAAATATTATATCATTTCATTACATACCAATTAATAATTGATCAAATTTATATTGTTACATGGTGTAATTTCACAGTTATGAAGTCCTTTGTAGATTAAAAAAAATTCATCACATTCAAAACAGATTCCATAAAAACTTTATTTTTCACAATTTAAATGACATTTTTGGTTGGAACTTATTGAGTCATCATTATTTGTTATAGTTATTATTAAAATATAAAAATTCAACATATGACATCAATTCCATGCCTCAAAGTTCACGGTGTCTTTTTAAAATCCTTAAAAAAAATCTAGGTGGAACTCCTTATCATGAAGACACCCTCTACCAAACAAAAAAAAGCTGAAAATTGCATTTGAAGGTTCTTTTCAATGTCAAGATTTGAAGAACATTAACTAGTTTAAACCAATTTTGTCCAATTTTAACTTTCCAAGAAAATCTTTATTCTTGATTTCAACCTTCTTTTGCAAAACATTGAAAGGACTTTTGAATCTAGTCCAAGGAAATTTTTAATCTTTGATAAATCTTTGCACCAAGTCCAGTTCTAAACCCAATTCTCCACATTTTTAGATTGCAAATTCTTTGTTTTCCAAAAAGAAATCCCAAGAAGTTCCAGTTTGAAACAAGTCTTTTTCTACTTACTTTTACATAGTTCAAAATTGAAAATTTATTATTACTATCATTGTAAAACCAATAAAACGCGGCCATGTGTACCAACTACATTCCTAAACCAAAATAGAAAAAAAAAAAGTTTCATTTTGAAACATGTTCCAAAAAATAATAACTTTAAGTTTTGACCCCAAACCTTCCTCTCTAACCACTCACACCATCAAATTTATTATTAAAAACTTGTATACTAGAAACCCTTTCACAAACTAAAAACATGTTAAGCCCCTTTTGAAAGACAAGCAAATAAGTTTCTTAAAAGCTAAAAGTAAAACTTAAGAATAGGAACCTATATAAAATAGGCTTTGAGGCCAAGTTCAAGTCATTTTTAACTAGAGGTAATTCTTGAGTCTAGTTTTAGTTGAAGGCAAATTCTTGATTCCAAGTAGGTAGATTTTCCTCCTAAATTTCAGTATCTAAGCACAGAAAACTGGCCCAAGAATTTGATCCCAAAATGGTCCCAAAAGAAGGCAAAACAGGAGAACATTAGTTCAAACTATTGTCGTGCAATTATTTGGTTTTAAAAATAACCAGCAATTCTGGTTTTCAAAAAAATCTAAATCAAAGCATCATTGTTCTAGTTACTTTAGAAACATAAAAGAACCCATAGTTTTCATGAAATAATGAACAAAGTGCCAATGGCTAGGAAGGTGGTTTTTTGAAATTTAAAAATGAAATGAAAACCAAGGCTGTGTACCAAAATTAGTTTTTTGATGTCTTTCACCCTGTTGGGTAATTGAATATATACTCAAATTGATAACCAATGGGTATCTATAGCAAATCTTAATACCACATAACACTAGTTGAAACCTTTTCCATAGTATTTTCTTTCTAAAATTTAACCCATGAACATAGTACTCAAATTGATACCCAGGGGGTATCTATAGCAAGTTTTAGTAGCACAAAACACTAGTTGAAACCTTTTCCATAGTATTTTCTTTCTAAAATTCAACACATGAACATAGTTTGACATAGTGCTTGAATGTTTTAAATTCAAAGTAACCAAGATGCAAGAAACTCCATAATTACATATACATGAATTGGCTATCACATTTAACTTTAAGGGCATGCTTTTATCTGTTTTGTATTGGGGAAGGCTTTTCTTATTGAACAATACGTCTTGGGAATCAAGCATACCTTCTAAGGTCCAATGGTTAATGTTTTGATAGGAAGGCCTTCCCTATCATAACAACCTTGAAGGTTCTTAGTTCTATGATTGAACAAGTGCATTAAAATGAACAATCAAAGTTGCATCTTAAATCACACATGTGCCACTGTTTTTAAAGTGGCTTAATAATTTTTTAATAAAAATATCATGTTGTATTTTACACAAATAAATGTGTAACCTGATAACAAATGAACTCTTTATCTCAAGAATGACTTGGGTTTGATTCTCCACATTATAAACAGCTATATGTCTATTTTCTTAACCTACAAAATTTTGTATTCTCTAGTAAGGTGAAAATCAAACTCAGTGGTCCACCCCATAATCATCTTGGGTATCACAATCAGGGCTGTATGATACCCGATGCAATTTTCAAGGAACTAGTTTTCACATGAACAAGAACCCCCTATTTACATTGAAAGTACAGACCTGATAACAATCCTGAGAATTGACCCTATCTGAGAACAGCCCTACACTAGCAATCATGTAACTAGTCATGACTCTGAAATTCGGAAACTAGACCTAGTGGTTCACCCCATAACCACCCCTCATGTCAGAATTGGAGCTTAAGTATGATACATTGGACAATTCTTGGGGGAGCTGATTCTCACATAAACTAGAAATATCAATTCTCATCAAAAGAATGGACTTGATAAACAGTTTGAAAACTGACCCTATTTGTGAAAAGTCATCAACACCCAACGCTAGTACCCGTGTAACCATCTGTAACTTATAGTTAATTGCACAAAAATATCATTGAAAATTTGTCTCATATTTTTTTAAGTTTGCATAAATAAGTTATGAATTTTGGAAAATACACATAGAGTTTAACTTAACCAATTTATAGAGGCATGCAAAAATAACCAATGATTCTTTTGTCCAACTGAAATGTTGTATTTGTAAATACATTCTCTAACTTATCATTAACATATTAAGTGCACATTAATAATTCAAATTAAATTCATTTGCACACAATGTTAAACATAAGTAGACACTTTCCAAGGGGTTTCATTTGAACACCTGGTAGATTTTCTTTTTCTGATGACCTTAGTCTTTTTTGTTATGTCACCCTTTCTTCTTTCCTTTACTCCCTATTTTCTTTGTGTTTTGTGTAAAAGCAATTACTTAATGGCTCTTTGAAGGTTAAAGGAGTCCTCCAAAACTGAGAAGAGCCTGAATGAATTTCAAAAGGCGAGGATTCAAACAGCCATCAAGTAAACAAAATACACTACCCCAAAAAAAAACGGGGCTAGGAAGATGGGAAAAGTTCAAGGGGGGAGCTTCAGGTAGCATTGTGAATTGTCTTTTTTAAAATCAGGGGCAATCTGATTTACGGATCACATTTCGTTCTCTCAAGCTTCAAATAACCAGCAATTCAAAAAGAAACAAAAAAATCAATCCATTAACGTTTGGGTCAAGATGTTAATGTCCTAAAAATGTCCTAAGGATGTCCTTCGTTTGGGATCCATATGTTGCTTTTACATCACCCATACATTTTGATTTTCACTAATCATGTTGCAAATCAAGTTCATTATGCTCTAAAACCAAACCAAGGCCATTATTAGGGCATTCATAATATGCATAAAAAGTGAATTGAAATAACTTTTTTAATATGAGGATCACATGTTTACAAATTTGAGTTTAAACAATTATTATTGGGTGCATGACGAGTTGTAAGACTTTAAGAAAATATCAAGTGTGTGTACTTATGATTCATTAAGATTGTTACAAGTGATTTAAGAATATGATATTTTAATCATGTGCTAGAATTGTATTAAAATAACAAAAAAGCACATCTGAAGATCCCAATGACCATATCTCTTGAATCTTTTTTAAATAAAATAATCCCCCATAAAAAACTGAATAATCCCTTTTCACCATTACTGCATGTGTAATAAATTCGGGAGCTTCAACTATCTTATAAGATGTGGTTGAGAACTTGTTCTCTAGGGAATGGTAATGCAGCTCCCTTGATTTTGCAAAACCCTACAGTTTTGTTGCTCGTTGTCTTCTCCTATAAAGGAGATAGGGATTTACAGCCCATGAACTTTTTTGACAGCTTGACCAATACAATGCCTACGTTGGTGGTACAGAATGGGGTTTCCCTCGCCCACTCTCCGCCCCCCTATACATTGAATCAAGCCTTAGAAAGTATATGTTTGGGCAGTCGCAAACATCAATGCCTGATTAGAATATGATTTACTCAGAACAAAAGTTGTCTGCATTGGCAGGTCATATCTCCACAACCTATAATCCATATTTAAAGGATGCATGTAAATAGAACATATGTGATATAATTTTGTATACATCACTATGGACTTCAGAACAAAAATTACAACATATGTGTCCAACATGTTAATTATATTACCATAGCCTAGGGTCGGTTTCCACATTGACAAAACGAATAATTATTTTGATTCAAAAAGTAAATTTGTTTGTTAACCTTGGAATTATTATTTTCATCATCTATTATAATATTGTGATATGAGTAATGAAATTATTCAGAGTATAGCGTATGATAATTATGATGATTTTCAACATGTCAACTTCATACTCTCACATTTCCCTATTTTGAGGACTATTTAATGACTAAACTAACCTTAGGGTAAGGTACTCATTGCACATTATATTTCTTTTGCGCAACAAGAAGCAATACAAGTTACATGATGTTCCAAAATATTGTGCATGTTGGGATTAATTGTCCTTGCCATCTGGACTATCCTAGGTACTCATCTCTACTTAGATAGTCTGTAGTTAGTATGTTTTAAGTGGTAGAGACCAGTTAGTTTTAGTAGGTTCTTGGTTCTGTTGACATTGATTATCTCTTGGGTGTATATGTATTGCCTCTTATGGCTTGGACTTGGTTCTTTACTTTTTATTAATTGATTTCACATGCATGCATGTGCTTGATGTAGTCAAGAAACCTTTCAGTGCCATCACATTATTGGAATACTAAAAATGCTTGTGTTGCACGAATGTTAATATTATTATGTTAGCAATCATAATGAGCACTTACTAGGCTTCACATTGGTGCATTTCACACCTTCCATAGGGTTCTTTCCTCTTTAAATGTTTTCCCAAAATATGCATGTTAAACCTCACACCTAAGGTTATATTGTGTTATCAAATGAACTATATCAACTTGCGGTGGATCCAAATGCATGTGGACATAATTTGGTATGGACTTACATCATCTCAACAAAAAGAAAGTACCACTATAGTAATCATAGTAATGGTTGGATTTAAAAGCATGTGAACAACGATGTACTTGCAAGCACGCTCCAATTTCATACCTTTCATTATATTCATGCTTTGGTTTTCAACCTTCTGGAAGCAACTTGATGAACTTGAAGACCATGTCTAAAAGAGACAGCTATGCAAAAAGCAAAGTTGAACTTAAAAGGAGAAAAGGTGGAAAGCCCACTGGGATCACATTGGATCACTTTTGAAAGTTTTACCTTATTAGAGTCGGTTTCACATTAGATGAACCAATTTTTTGGGTGAAAGTGTTTAGACTGTTTAGATTGGAACTGATTTTTTTGGTGTTTACAGTGTGGACACAGTAGGGCCAAAGTGTTTGTGATGCCTTGTTTAAATACCTTAATGTGTAGGGTAAAATCCTTGGAGAAGGGCATTTAGTAGCTGGACCCTAGAACTGACTCCAAAGATGGGACATCCCACAGTGGGAAATTTCATCTTTCTGAAAGGAAATGCCCATCCACAACAGTTATACTGCGCTAAAGGAATGAGTTGTCCAGAGCACTTCAAAGTTTGTGGCTGGCGAATTTCCAAAACTTTTCAAAAACTCCACAACGACAGAACTTATTCATCAGCTGAATTGCACATTCAACTGAACAGGAGCACGGCTGTAGCCACAGTGGAGTGCCAGTTTTGATGGTAAACTATTATTGGTGGAATGCTGCTGTGACTGTGTAGAAAAAGACAACATTCAAATCTTCATCAAGCCTTGAAAATTAAGCTGAAAATCTTATATTCAGGGTTGTTGTGAATTATAAGAATTTGGATTTTATATAGCCCAATCAGACTCAAGAAAAAAGGAAGAATTTTGATTCTTCCTTAATCTGTGGATTTGCCCACTCTTTGCTATCAAACTATATTCTTCATGACATGCAATGTAAACTAATTGTGTGCCAAGGATACAGAAGCTTGGGGATTTAATTAATCATTTTTGTGATCCTATCTGTGTCACATTTGTGGATCGTCCATGCTGGTGTGAAACAGTAGGGTAAGGCACTCAGCGGTTGAGGGCATTATCAAAAGAAGGTCCCTGTGTGAGGCAGGAGCTGACTTGGGTCCACTTCTAGTAACGCCCTCAACCGCCGAGTGCCTTACCAGATGTGAAGCACGATGAACTCAAAAAAGAGACGTTAATAAGAAGCGAGATACCTCCTAAAACTCAAAGCACCCTGAAAAAAACACAAGGCTTTCCCATTCACTAGAGATCAGATTCCACTTTAGGACGTCCCGTCCAACTCCGCTACCAAAATTTCCAGACTCGTTAGCCTTCTGAAAAGGATCCAATACCAGGACCAGGCTTTCTCGAGCAGTGTCTTTTCTTAAAATTTCCTCATGGAGCCAGGGTCGCGAGCATCCCTAGGCACATTTCGACTTAACCAGCGATATCATTTCTTTTCTTAGGTAAATTAGAAAATCTTGTTGCAGAGAAAAAAGGAGAAACAAACACCAGACCATTACCAACTGACAACATTATTTCAAGGATCTCTTAAAACGGAAGCCAGTCGACATAATTGCGGCGACACCCTCCCAAGAAAACAGTTTTCTACCATTTTCAGGAAATTTTTTTAAAAAGAGGAATTTGTGACAGAATATTCCGTTTTAGAAAACTCTGTTGCATTTCGGCGATTTTTTGCCAAAAAAAAAGAGGACTGTCTTGGAGTTGTTTATATTGAAAAAAGGATCCAATACTGGGACCAGGCTGGCGTGAAAAATTCAAAAATACCCAATACTGAGATAGGGTGATATTTTTAAGAGTTAATGCCAGACCAATACTCCACTTAACCTACCACTCTCCTTTTTCCAGAGTTCAAGAATTGTCTTTGAAAAGATCGTTTGGTGGCAGTTGCAAATCAATGACTAATAATGATTTTTAGATGGTATAAATGGAGGGGCCCAGCTCCAAATTCCAATACTTCGAAAACTGGGAGAAATAGTTCGTTGGAAAATGTTGTCCCAGATGCACTGCCTAGTGTGAATAGGCTCTCCTCTCTCTTTGACTGAATAAAACACATAACAAGCCCACCAAGTTGCCACTGGAATCTAAGAGACACGACTATCCTATAAAGGGAATCTCAACACGACAAATTCCAAAGACAAACTATCTCATTTTCAAACTTAAATATCTCATCTTTTTATATAATTATCTCACTCCTTTTCCTTACTTATCAACATGGATGCAAAACGATAAATTAACATGTGCCTTTTCATGTCCATGATGAATTATTGAAAACCATATGAGAACATAAGAAAAGAAACAGTAATGCATTTAATCCTCCTCTGCTGGTAATGTGTAGGAGCAAGGAGCCCAAGTTTTTTTGAAATCAAAAGGTTAAACTAACCTCCTTATTCACCCTAGTACTTGAAGACAAAATTTAAAAACATTTATCCTTAAAGATAAGATATCTGAAAGCATTTTGGCCTTCATAACATAAATGAAACTTCATTTCCTAATTCATTTTTTTGGGTTATTTTCTTTCTTTATGTGAGAATGGTATAGGGTAAAGTTTATTTCATTATATTAGTTTATTTGACGTGTTGATCAAAGTTTAGAGAAGAGAGATCAAAGTTTAGTAAGAAACCATATATCTAGGGCAGAACCACACCACTGGCAGGGGTACAGCAATAAGAAAGGTGTTTGGTGAAGATAATCAAAGGTTGCCTTCATGATTACCACACCACAGTAACGGCAGTGAAATGTTTTGCTTAGTTTGTAGGATTTCCATGCAACACTCTCTGGAAATTCACAAATCTAAGCTTTCCTGCTTTGCTGAAACTTCCTAGACTTTTGTGATGAGACATTCTAAAAGAACCTCTCATTCGATGTTGATAATATATATTTTATGTGAACCCACCACTTTATCAGTTTTCTTTGTTTAGTGACTAACAGTTGTATCGGCATTAAGAATAGTGCAAAAGCCAATCGACCAATCAAGGTTTGTAATTTCATAAGCAAAGTCCTCCATGTCATTAACTACTGCTGCATTAGCGTGGTGTGGCCCTTAGTGCAGGTAGGCTTGACAGGCCAAAACGCAAGCTTGTCAATTAGAGATCCATTTTGCACAATGCAAGAAAGGAGTCTTTTCCATCCCATAACCAGTAGTGAACAGTAATTTAATTCTGGTAGAGTAGGGCAAAATTTCACCATTTGCTGGGAGGCCCAACCGCTATAACAGGAGTTTCTAGCTCTAATACGTCAGATATTGCTGTTGGAGGTTTAAGGTTCCAGGTTGCATCCAGTGAAAGGAATTTTTGCCCGGTTTTTACTGTTTATGACAGTTTTTCTATTGTTTTGACAAATTGCACAAATATTTTCGCCATTAAAGCTAAATCTTCCATGCGCTCATCATCACTTTTGCTAAATCTCTTGTGAGACCATCACCACCAATGCCACATCACAAAAATGAAAAAAGAAAAAAGACTGTTTGTTAATGATGAGAATTTGAATTTTCCTATATGTTTTGGCTTGGAATGCTTAATGTGATTTATGACTGATGATCATTATGTTGCATTTTAATTGAGGGTCTTATATGTTGCAAGTTGGAATGCATAATACACTTTCACATTGATGATCATGATGTTGCATCTTAGTTGATGATCATCCCCATGACTTTCCATACACCAATGACATTCTATATTTGACTATCCTTCTGGATTCAGGATAGCCTTGCTTTTCCTGCAAAAGACATGTGGTAAATATGTTACAGAAAACTTTGTCTCTTTTCTGGATTCAACAGTACCCTTGCCTCCAAAGCAAAAGACATGTGAAAAAATAGTACTAAAGGCTCCATCTCTCTGGGTTGAAACTTAAAACTCACTTTTGCATGATATAAAAGAGTACAGAGAGTTTTAATAGGCTGCATGTGGCGGTTCCATTATTACATCATGCCAAAGAGTTTACAAAACTTTTTTAACAAGATAGGAATATGTTGACTCCTGAGGTTCCATTTCCCTTCCTCAGTTAGTCTCATTTTTCATACCTGGATCAATGTACAAGGAGAAAGTGCATGCAGAACTGTTTGCCCAAAAAACTTGATACAAAATTTGGAATTTAGGTAGTGAAACTGATCTTAAAACATGATGACAAGAAAATTAATTACACAAATTTTCCATGAATAGTTCTGTGG
>Ga0116227_10015519_pt1 | contig 11258 bp, 10 predicted proteins | sample S1TSphgellanicum_FD_89693 | JGI IMG/M metagenome (GOLD analysis project Ga0116227, IMG submission 89693) | Host-associated microbial communities from peat moss isolated from Minnesota, USA - S1T2_Fb - Sphagnum magellanicum MG | ecosystem: Host-associated > Plants > Peat moss > Unclassified... | reverse complement strand
TACACCCGTGACAACGGCTTCTTTGAAAACTGTGACTACCAGACCTTGTCCCTGGGGTATGGTTGTGGTGACCTGTTATCGTCTGCGGAAGATCTTTACCAATGGAACAATGCCTTGCTGGCAGGGAAGCTGGTCCGCAAGGAAACACTGGAGAAAGCCTTTTCGCCCCATCTGCTCAGCAACGGCACATTTTCCAGCTATGGCTATGGTTGGATTGTTGATCAGCAGCAGGGGCGGACCTGTATTCATCATGAAGGACAGGTCAGCGGATTTATAGCAGTAGAGAAATATTTTCCGGAAGATGGCCTGTACATGGTGATGCTGACAAATGTAAAATCGGGAGAAGATAAAACCACTTTCAGTGAAACCCGGTTTAATCTGATGGCGGATATCACCAGGGTGGCATTGGGAGAGGCCGCGCCAACGGAGATAAAATTAAGCAGCAAAGAGCTGGAGCAGTATACCGGTACGTACCAGGTAGGAAAACAAACCATCGACATCCGTCCGGGGAAAGGGGTGCTGAATGCCAATGCTTCTATGGAAGGGGATTTTCAACTGGCGCCCGTCGGCCGGGATCAGTTTATGATCCGAAATGCTAACCCCGTCTGTATCGTCGATTTTGTGAAAGACAGCGCCGGTGCTATTGTGGAAATGATTTCTTTTCAGAAAGCCAGTTTCGATTGGCTGAAAGTGGCCACGCCACAGCAAGCGCCAGTAGTTGGTCCTGATTCTCTGCAAGCCTATGCGGGTAAATACCAGTTGCCCACCATGAGAAATGGTTTTATGATGGTGAGCGCGAAGGGCCATCACTTATTTTTATCTTCCACTACCCCGGTACCAGATGCGGAATTACTCCCGCTGGGCGCCGGGAAGTTCAGGTACTTTGGCAATGGAATGGATTTTCCACTGCAATTTGTCCGGCGGGCAGATGGCCATGTAGAGAAGTTGGTCATGACGCAGGCGCCGGTACATTGTCCTAAAATTAAGTAGCCGATATACATGGGAGGGCGGTGATCATGTTGCCTATGATCACCGCAACGCCCTTACTGACAAGCGCCTTCCACCAGAGGGATATTATCGAATTTCAGCGCTTCGTTCCGGGTATTGAAGATCGGTAGTCCCTGGTTGTCCACAGAATCTGCCAAAGCCTCAAATGCTTCGTGGTCGGATATTTTAAAAATAACCGGCCGGGCATTTTCCACCCCTTCGCTGTAGAAAACATATTTTCCACGAATAATGCCTTTGCTGATCAGTCCATTGAAGGTGCCGGTATTTTTATCTTTCTCAAAAAAATTATAGACAAGGGAGCCGGTGGCAACACTGTCGTGCATGGTAAGTCTGAGTTGAATGGTATCCCGGCCCAGTACTTTTTCGTAGCAATGGTTGGTTTTTTCCCTTTCTACCGGTAAGGAATCTGTTACAGCAACAGTTTGTTGCTGGCCTTGCTGGTGGCAGGATGCAAGGATAGTTGCGCCCAATGCCAGAAATATGTAGGATGTCTTCATATATTGAAAGTAAGAAAAAGCCCGCAAATGCATTTACCGGCAGGTGTTTTTATTTCCCCGGAAAAGATTGTAATTATGTGGCATCGGGAGAAAACCTAATCAAACCCTGCAAACAATGAAAAAAAGAGGATACCTGCTGGCCATCGGGTTAATGGGGCTGGCCGCCAAAGGGTATAGTCAGAACGATGTAGCCACCTGTCGCCAATGTATCGTAATAGCAGAGCAGTCGCAGCACCGGATCGTGATTGCGGATCTCGGCTCCGGCGCAGTCATCTGGGAGTGGAAACCGGAAAATTCCAACGTACAGCCCGCGCATGTGAAATGGTTCAGCAATCCCAGCGACGCCAAAATGGTGTATAACAACGACTATGTACTGATGAATGCCTCTGGTGGCGGCGTAGCGCTGATCCGGGTGGCAGATAAGAAAACCGTCTTTTACGCTTACGCCGGTGGAAATACCCACTCCGCAGAGTTATTACCCGATGGGAATATTGTGAGCGCATCCAGCACCGGTAACTATCTGATGCTCTTTAAGACCGATACCCTCCATTACCCCGATGGCGTATATACGAAAAAAGTACCCATCGATTTCGGTCACAACGTAGTATGGGACGCTACCCGGCAAAAGCTCTGGTCGGCCGCCCGGAATCATATGAACGCCTTCCGGTATAACTTTAACTGCCATGCCCCCGATCTGGTAACCGATACCGTGTTTAGCCTGCCCGGTGAGGAAGCGCATGACCTGTTCCCCGTATATGGTGAAAATAGCTTATGGCTGACGAACACCACACATGTATATAAATTTGATGTGGTGACCGCCCAACTCAAAGAAGCCGACGTTTTACAGGCGAACATAAAAAGTATTTCCTCCGCAGGAGCAAGTCTTCCCACCATCCTGATCCGGCCAAAAGAGTCCTGGTGGACCGACGAGGTGCTGGATGCGGAAGGTCACCGGCTCTTTATCCAGAAAGGCTGGAAGATCTATAAGGCCAGGTGGGTGATCCCGAATACCTTTAGTTATCCGGCTCTGGACAAGATACACACATGCAGGTAACAGAAAGATAATCAGCGTCATCAGCACCATCAGCCTAATCCTGAAAAAGACAAAATCCGCGTTAATCTTCGTACTTTTGCGGCAATGCAAAAAGAAAAATACTCATTAGGTAATATACTTACCAATTTAAAGATCGATTCACTCAATGAAATGCAGCAGGCATCAGTGGACGCGAACAAGCATCACCATGATGTCATCCTGTTGTCAGCTACCGGTTCCGGTAAAACGCTGGCTTTCCTGCTGCCCATTCTGGAGAACCTCGATCCCGCCAATAAGAATACACAGGCGCTGATCGTTGTCCCTTCCCGTGAACTGGCGCTGCAAATAGAAAAGGTGTTCAAATTAATGGGCACCGGCTATAAAATCACTGCCTGCTACGGTGGACATCTCAGAGAAACAGAAGAGAATAACCTGATACAGCCACCAGCGGTGATTGTAGGTACACCCGGTCGTCTCGGTGATCATATCCGCAGGGAAAACATCACCACTGCCGCTGTAGAAACCCTGGTACTCGACGAATTTGATAAAACACTGGAACTCGGTTTCCAGGAGGAAGTGTCTTTCATCATCGAATCACTCCCCAATGTCAAAAAACGTATCCTGACCTCTGCTACCGATTCGGTAGAGATCCCGGCATTCCTGGCACTGGAAAACCCGGAAAAACTGGACTTCCTGCCGGAAGATGGCGAACCAGCCGCCCGGTTGACCATCAAAGAAGTACTTTCTCCGGAAAATGATAAGGTAGAAACGTTGTTCCGCCTGATCTGCTACCTGGGTAACCGCTCTACCATTGTATTCTGCAACCACCGCGAAGCAGTAGAACGTACCAGCAAAATGCTCTCCGAGAAAAGTATCATCAATACCTTCTACCATGGCGCTATGGAACAGCAGGAACGCGACGCCGCCCTCTGCAAATTCCGTAATGGCTCCGTGAATGTACTGGTGACCACAGATCTCGCTGCCCGTGGACTTGATATTCCGAATATCCGTTATATCGTGCATTTCCATCTGCCGCATACGGAAGACAGCTGGACACACCGTAATGGTCGTACCGCCAGAATGGAAGCCAGCGGAACCGCTATACTGATCCTGGCGCCGGACGAAAAACGGATGCCTTACCTCGCTGATGAAGTGGTGGAAGACATTGTACTGCCAGCTACATCTACCATCCCCGATAAACCAAAATGGACTACCATCTTTATCGGAGCCGGTAAAAAGGATAAAGTAAATAAAGTAGATATCGTAGGATTTCTGTCAAAACAAGCCCATCTTAAACAGGAAGATATCGGGCTGATTGAAGTGAAAGACTTCTTCTCCTTTGTAGCGATCGTGAAATCGAAAGTGCAGAACGCCCTGGAAATGATCAAGAATGAGAAGATTAAGAATAAGAAAGTGAAGATTGATATCGCGAGATAATATCTTTTGACAAAATATAAGGAAGCCGCCTCTGTACAGAGACGGCTTCTTCTTTTAAATATTGTGTTCGCGCTCAAAAAATACCTGCGGCTTAATAAATGGCGCCGTATAAACAGCAGCAAGCAGTGTTTGTTCTTTGCCCGAAATTATTAAAGTAATCATCTTGTAAGTAACGCGCTCCGTGGAGCGGCCGTATTTAGTCCTGATGAAGGTCGACCACCACTTTTTTCCCGGATTAACATCAAAACGCCGTTGCGTATCATCAATAGATATCGCTTTCAGACCCCGTAAAGCAAGCGTTTTTTTAGCACCTTGTCTATATCGGTGATGCCGAAATAGAAGAGCAGGAAAAGAACACCCCCAGTAATGCTGATGTATAAAAGGAATTTTAAAAAGAAAAGTAAAAGGGTTTTTGTCATTGGGGATCTTTATAGTAAGACTGCGTTACTTCAATCGTACCGACAATCTGATCGTTAAACGCTTCGAGTTCTTCTGCCGGTACCCATAATATTCATTATGAATAGTACCCCCTACATTCTCGACCGCATATTTCAATAAAAATTCGCTGCTTAACGCAAACTTCGTCACGAACCCCGACCCGTACGCCGGCACATTCCATTCCACAGAAATCTGTATCGCATAGGCCTCATTCATCACCGGGTAAAAAATAGGTTGGTCCGGCCGCCTCGGTGGAAACCTCTTCCAACCGGATTGCTCAATCAGCACTAATTCCTCCGGCCCTACAGGACGATATAACGTGGTGAGTTCCATTCGTGATATTTGTTTATTTTTAAAGACGAATATAGGGAAACAACGATGAAAACCAAACTTAGCAAGCCGGACATACCTCAATACGTATTAAACGATTTCCGCCACCTGCACCGCCAGGAGGGCGATACTTCCAGCTTTGGCTATAATAATCTCGATGCTGCCAAAAAAATAGCAGGGATGGAAATCTATTCCAGTGAAGGCTTGCGTCCGGCTGTGGGTCCGCTGAAATCCGATTTTTACCGGATCAGTATCACGTTGAGTGGGAGTGTGGACGTACAACTGGGACTGGAGCAATTTAAACACCAGCCGGGCACATTGAGTTTCACTTTTCCCGGTCAGGTGTTCAGTAAAGACAATATCGCGGCAGATACATTTGGCTATTATATTTTATTCAATGCCGATTTCCTGCAGGATATTATCCCGGGAGATAAAATACCCGGTGAGTTTCCTTTCTTCGACTATACAGGCGTTCCCTTTATACAACTGGAGGCCGCCGCCATTATGGCGGTAGCCGATTTCTGCAGTAAGATGAATGAAGAACTGCAACAGCAGCGCCCCGGCTGCGACAAAGCGATCCGGATGTACCTGTATTTGTTGTTGCTGGAAGTGAAAAGAAGTTACCTGGCGCAACAATTGCATTTAACGGCAACGGATACACGTAACACCTACCTGGTGCCCCGTTTTAAAAAACTGGTGAGCCAGCATTTTTTGTCTAAGAAGCGGGTGGCCGATTATGCAGCGCTGCTGGGCGTTACGCCCAATCATCTCAACAGAACGGTGAAGGAGGTAACAGGGCATACGGCATCCGACGCCATTGCGGAGATGCTGGTGCAGGAAGCAAAAGCCATCTTGCGGTACACCGATACCGCCGTATCGGAAATTTCTTATCAGCTTAATTTCAGTGACCCGGCGGGCTTCAATCGTTTCTTCCGGGAGCAAACCGGTCAAACGCCATTGGCATTTCGCAGGAATGCATGATCGGGTTAATACAATGCATCATTCAGTTAACAATCATCCTGCTTTTATCTCTCAACTTTGTGTGTATAAAAGAAAACGATATGTCTACCTCATTAGAAAGTAAGAAAGTAATTATTGCCGGTGGTTCATCAGGCATTGGTCTGGCTACTGCGGCAATACTGGCCAAAGAAAAAGCGAATGTAACGGTCACCGGTCGCTCTGCGGCAAGATTGGCGGGTGCGGCTAAATCCGTTCCAGGTATAAAAACGGCCGCGCTGGACAGCAACAACCGTAAGGAACTGGACGCGTTTTTTGCGGAGCAGGGAAATATTGATCACCTGATCATCGCGCTCAGTGGCGCTAAGGGAGCCGGGACGTTTGCAGATCTTTCGCTGAAGGAGTTGCGGGAAGGCTTTGAAGGGAAGTTCTGGCCGCAGCTCAATACCCTGCAGGCAGCGTTGCCTTATGTCAACAAAAGTGGCAGTATCACGCTGGTCACCGCTATCTCGGCGATCTCAAAGGCGCCGGGTGTATCCGGACTGGCGGCCATCAACGGCGCGCTGGAATTGATGATTCCTTCTATTGCCAAGGAAATACAACCCTTACGGATCAACGCTGTTTCTCCGGGAGTAGTCAATACGCCCTGGTGGGATTTTCTGCCGGCAGATGCCAAGGCCGATACCTTTGGCGGGTTTGCGGCTCAACTGCCTGTAGGCAGGGTAGGAGAGCCGGACGAAGTGGCGGATACCATTATTTTCCTGATGCGTAATGGGAATATAACGGGAACGATCATACGCTGCGACGGAGGATTGAGTTTGTAGTTACCTTCAGACACGCAAGGACCGCATGGTCCGTTGAAATGCGAGTTGCAAAAGCTCGTCGTTCAGGGTAAACGGTGCGCCTTTCATACTGGCTTTTTCAAGGTGAAATTTCACCAGTGTGTAAAAAGGGCCATAGGCTACTGCCCAGAATACTTCCGCCGGTAGCGACACCATTTCGCCTTTCTCTATGGCATTCAGAAAAAAACGCTGCATCGCCTCTTTAAAAGTATCTTCCTGTGTACTCCGCTGCCTTTTTATCAGGGGAGAATTACGGAACTGCTCATAAAAGAGGTACTGCAGCGGTTGTTTATCAATATAATGAAAGCGGTTCTTCCATTGCAGCCACATGCCCGTTTCGAGATCCATTTCCGGATCAAAACCTTTCATCGTTTCCTGTACAAAGGTCTCTACCGCCACAGCATACAGCTGATTCAGGAGATCCTCCCGGTTCTTGAAATAGATGTAGATGGTAGATACCGAAATATTGGCCGCTTTGGCCAGTTTATGCATACTCAAACCATCAAAGCCTTCTTGAACAATCATTTCCACGGCCTTTTCCCGGATGGTCCATTCTTTATTTTCGTCTTTTGTACGCATATGACAAAGATAAAAGAATGATTGTTCTTTTAAAAGACCCCTGGGAATTTTTATTTTAAGGCGATCAGGGAACTGCCGGCCGGCAGTTCATATGGCTCCTTACCCGCTTCAAAGATCCGGGCGCTCAGCGTGCCTTCCAGCGTTAAGGAGTCTCCATGGGCGTAGATCCAGCTGCCTTCCCGCAAGCCAAGTACGGGTGTGGTATTTTGCGTATGGTATTCTTTGATACGTGTTTCCCGGGTTTCTCCCATATGCTGGGAACCGGGAAGCGGATCCAGGTAATGAGGATTAAGATTGAAGGCAATCAGCTCCATGGTATCAAAACTGGGTGGATATACGATCGGCATATCATTGGTGTTTTGCATGGTCACCCCGCCGATATTGCTGCCAGCACTGCATCCCATATACGGCGCGCCATTATTCACGGCATCGCGCAATACCGTCATCAGCCCCAGTTCATGCAGTTGCTTTACCAGCAGGAAGGTATTGCCCCCACCGGTGAAAAAGCCTTTCGCCTGCCGGATGGCCGCAGCCGGATCTTCAAAAGTATGCAACCCGCGCACCCGGATACCAATTTCTGCAAAAGCGGTGGCCGCCCTGCTGGTATACTCGTCATGTGAAATACCACCCGGACGGGCAAACGGAACAAAGATGATCTCATCTACGCCCGCATACAATGTTTTCATGGCCGGTTGCAGATATGCCAGGTAGGTTTCTCCAAACAGCGTGGAGGTACTCGCCAGTATAAAGTGCTTCATAATCAAAAAATTAAGCAAAGGTAGGGGATCCTGTTAAATTTAATAAGCCGCCGGGTCCTCTTCTCCTTCCATGAAAAATCGCCGGCAATTGGCTGCCGTACAGGTGTAAACACTGGAATGCCGGTCATTGTACAGGTAAAAATAGGATCCCGCATTAATACGGTAATGAAAGGTATCCTGGTCTATCTGCACCGATCCTGATACATTACACGGTAACGTACTATACCTGTAATGAATAGTCGGACCGTCTGCCGGATGCCCGTTGCGGATAATTTTTTCAACAGCCGCCGCATTAAGACGCCAGGTTTTGAAGGGAGCAGCATTGCTGGTATCGGTCACGGTATGAGCCAGACTCAGCACCTTTATTTTCGCAGTTTTGGGAATATAAAAAGTATCATCTTCCCTGGCCACAGCCAGAGAATCAGGTTGCATCACCATTTGCTGTTCGTCTACCGGTTTAATAGTATCATTCGCTACCGGTTTTTTTTCGGGAGATGAAGCAGGCAAACAGCCCATCAAAAGCAACAAACATAGAACCCATTGTTCCCGCCTGATAAATTGCATAGTTGGTTTGGGGTAAATGATAAGCTGCAAATATCGGGAATCCACGGCATTTTTACCATAGTTATCCTGTACCCTCATTAACACCAGCAAAACGCGCCATTTACCACGCGGTTCTCCCCCTGAAATTACCCAACTTCATTTTCTCGTAATAAATATTTTTTATGGAAATACAATGCAGTAAGCCTTTTCCGGTCAGTTAAGTGTTTTTTTTACTGTTTTAATTGTAAATGTGACAATTATTTTGTTCTTTTGAATGGTCGCAGCAAATCAGTGCTGCAAGTCCCGGATTTATAAAACCTCGTTATGAAAAAACAATATCGTTATATCCGTACGGGTATCCTTGGCCTGTTACTTTCCACGCAGGCAACACAGGCACAAAATACGGTCACCTTCCGTACAGATGCGCCCACTCAAACCATCAACCGTAATATCTACGGTCACTTTGCAGAACACCTTGGCAACTGCATCTATGGCGGATTCTATGTAGGAGATACCTCCCACATTCCCAACACCAACGGGGTACGTAAAGATGTGATTGCCGCACTCCGCAAAATGAAGATCCCCAATCTCCGCTGGCCTGGTGGCTGCTTTGCAGACACCTATCACTGGAAAGACGGCATCGGTCCTAAAGATAAAAGACCCACTATCGTGAATACCTGGTGGGGAAATGTCACAGAGAATAACAGCTTCGGTACCCACGACTTCCTCAATATGTGCGAGGAACTGGACGCAGAACCTTACCTGTCCGCTAATGTGGGGAGTGGTACCGTACAGGAAATGGCCGACTGGGTACAATATACCAACTTCTCGGGTGTAAGCCCCATGTCCGATCTCCGCAAACAGAACGGTCGCAGCGAACCATGGAAAGTTCGCTTCTGGGGCGTAGGCAATGAAGCCTGGGGCTGCGGCGGAAATATGCGTCCGGAATATTACGCAGATCTCTATCGTAAGTTTACCACCTTCATGCACAGCGAAGTGAAAAATGAACGCATCTTCAGAATCGCTTCCGGCGCCAGCGATGCCGATTACAACTGGACAGAAACACTCATGAAAAATATCCCCCAGCAACAACTGGAAGGGGTAGCGATGCATCACTACGCGACTGTCACCTGGGAGAAGAAAGGAGACGCGGTAGACTTTACCGAACAACAGTATTTCCTTACCATGAAATCGGCCCTGCTCATCGATACCCTGATCAGCAAACACGCCGCCATCATGGATAAATATGATCCAAAAAAGAAGGTGGCCCTCGTGGTAGATGAATGGGGGGGATGGTATAACGTGGAAGGAGGTACGAATCCCGGATTCCTGTTCCAGCAAAATACCATGCGCGATGCAATGATCGCCGGTACTTCCCTCAATATCTTCAACAACCACTCCGATCGCCTGCGCATGGCTAACCTCGCACAAGCCATCAACGTATTACAGTCGGTGATCCTCACCAAAGGAGATATCATGGTGCTCACTCCCACTTACCACGTAATGGAGATGTACAATGTACACCAGGATGCTACGCTCATTCCGATAGATGTTCACTCCAACGACTATACGCTCAATAATGAGAAACTACCGGCCGTTTCTGCCTCTGCTTCTAAAGATAAAGACGGCGTGACGCACATCTCCCTGGTAAATATCGATGCCCATAAAACACAGGAAATAACACTGGATACCCGCAGCCAGGCCTACAAATCCATCAGCGGCAAAATACTGGCTTCTGCCAAACTCCAGGATTATAACAGCTTTACAAAACCAAATAATATTAAACCGGTAGATTTTAAAGGCGCCACCCTGAAGAATAATACGGTTAGCGTAAAACTGCCTCCTTTTTCAGTAGTGATGCTGGAATTGAAATAAGTGAAAGACCGAAAGAGCGTCGCCCGTTATAAACAAATCGCCGCCCGCACCAGGAAGCACACAACAGACCGGATGTAACAAGCATATACGAATAACAGCGCGGTGGCCCTGGCTGACCTGGAATCCAGCCAGTACTATTCCACCACGCTGTGTTCGTAAATTTTGTCTCTTTTTTAATAAGTGTCAATATCACAATAAATATGAAGCCATCCTACGTAATAGGGGTAGACTACGGTACGGATTCCGTGCGGTCTATCATAGTAGATGTACAGAATGGGAAGGAAGTCGCCGCGGCGGTATTTTATTATCCCCGATGGAAAGACGGACTGTACTGCAATGCCGCACAGAGCCGCTTCCGGCAACATCCCAGCGATTATGTGGAAGGACTGGAAACCACCATCCGGCAATGCCTCCAACAGGCAGGACCCACCGTGGCCGCCCATATCAAAGCGATCTCCGTAGATACCACCGGCTCCACACCGGTAGCCGTCGACGAAACCGGTACCCCACTGGCACTCACACCCGCCTTCCACGACAATCCAAACGCCATGTTTGTGCTGTGGAAAGATCATACCGCCCTGAAGGAAGCCGCCGCCATCAACGCTACTGCCGCCACTTTTGAAGAAAATTACCTGCGCTTTGTAGGTGGCATCTACTCTTCGGAATGGTTCTGGGCAAAACTGCTGCATATTCTTCGTGCAGACGAGGCCGTTAGAAACGCCACTTACTCCTGGGTGGAACACTGCGACTGGATCCCATTTCTGCTCTCCGGTGGAAAACATATCAGTGAACTGAAACGCGGCGTTTGCAGCGCCGGACATAAAGCATTATTTGCGGAAGAATTCGGCGGACTACCACCGGATACTTTCTTCACCGCCATTGACCCACTGCTGCAGGGATTCACAAAACGACTCTTCACCCGCACCTACACTTCCGGAGAAGCCGCCGGACATCTCTGCCC
>Ga0116227_10015518_pt1 | contig 11259 bp, 4 predicted proteins | sample S1TSphgellanicum_FD_89693 | JGI IMG/M metagenome (GOLD analysis project Ga0116227, IMG submission 89693) | Host-associated microbial communities from peat moss isolated from Minnesota, USA - S1T2_Fb - Sphagnum magellanicum MG | ecosystem: Host-associated > Plants > Peat moss > Unclassified... | reverse complement strand
TTTAAAAAACAGGTTAGTTAAATTCAGTTTAATACCGCTTGCATCTAACGAAATTTTCATAAAACTGTAAGCCGGATCAAGGTAAACCCTACCGTACACTGTAGAAAAAGCGTTAGGTTGTTCTACCTTATTAGTTCCATAGAAAAAGCCGTTGCTACATACTTTTTTATCAATAATATCAATGGCTGGGTCAAAACGTGCTGGTTCGCCAAGGTTATTGTTATTTACACCAAACTTGCTTGGCCATACTGAACCTGAGAAAAAGTGGGCATTTAAAAAATCAGCTATAACCTGGATAGGCAATTTATCAACCGATGGGTAATGCTCCAGCAATACGGAGTTGATGTAAGCATCTACCTTATCGTTTGTTGGCACAAACAAAGTGTAGCCGCTGGCCTGTCCATCATTATCAAATACTTTATTATAGTTTTCGTTGTTAGGTGCGAATGATAATAACGGGCTGTAAGTTTTAACATAAACCGGTGCCGAAGAGCCTGTTAATACCTGGTAAAGGTGTGTTGTATTAACATCCTGAATATAAGTAACCATGTACTTATCTAACAGTTGTTTAAAGCGACTGTAGTTGGGATTGGAAGCCAAATAAACATCTAAACTACTTAAGGGTAAACTTACCGAGCTAACCTCATGTACAACACCGTTTTCGCAAACGATATCTTTATTAACAACCGAACCACCCAAAACATTAAACCCGGTGTAAGTGGTAGTTGGGTAAAAATAATTATAATCCGAAGCGCTTAAGCCATAATTGGCAAAATTTTGCGTAGTAAAGTATGAGATGTATTTATTGTTAAAATCGCCATATACAAATTGGCCTGCGTTACGATTTTCTGATACGAAGTTTATTTTTTGCCCCTGCATGGTAGGTTGCAGATAGTTAGCAGTTCCAACTGTTAGGGTATCAATATTATCATGATAAACTGTGCGCCTTCTGAAAGCCTGGTTAGGTACCCAACCTGTTGTACTTTGCAGATCGGAAAGGTGATCTGTTTGATAAGCGTTATAAACCAAAGCGTAGGTTACAATTTTAGTTGCAGTGGCCGCGTTGATCTGGCTTACATCCGTAATACCTACCGATACGAAATATCTTTTAAATGCATCGTCGTTTGGTGCAAACATTGTCCAGTAGCCCGCGTTACTTAGTGTACTGGTATAGCCTGCTTTATCAATTAAAGCCAGCAAATTAGTAAAGTTTCCTTTGGTTTGCAGCGTTTGATAAATTGATGGTGCCAAGGTTGATGGGCGTCCATAAAAATCATCATAAGCCTTTTTACGGCAACCCGCAAAAGTGACCAGGATTAACAATAAGCAGAATAAATTTTTTTGAAATTTATACATGGTTTAACAAAATTTATGTGTGTTATTTAAAAAGCTAATTTACTTACAATCAAATATCCACTATGCAGTAACTTAAACATATACAATTAGTTATAGCATATCCCTTTGGCCATTTTTTGATAGCCATCTGTTAGAAAATTGAAAAAATTGTGTAAGTCTTTGGATTAAAAACCTGGTTAGGGAATTTTAATAAAGCTGGACGTTAAATTGGCACGATGCGGTTTTGGCGCACGTAAAATACGTAAAGATTTCTCCATAGTTTATTTCAGTTTAATTGGTTTGTTTGGTTATGCTAAAAGTGTTTAAATGTTAATTCAACACTTTTCATAGTGTTAAAAGTAGATACAATAAAAACAATAACTATCCTGCTCCATCCTGAATTAATAAATTGATTATAAACAATAAATAGTGTTAATAAATTGACATGTTTTCCTTTCAATCAATAACATTAATACAAAATACATCTCCAAACCAATAGGCATTAAACTAAAAAAGTGGCTAACCTGCAGACGGTTTGGCCACTTTTTATTCTAAAAATTGGTAGCAAATAACCAATTTTTAGAAGTTGTTTGTTTAATTACTGTAAAAAAGTCTAACCATTTCGAGGACTTCTCACACTTATTTTGCTATTATTACCTGTAAAGTTACACTTGGTAAACCTGCCGATGTTGCAGTTAATACAGCATTACCTGCTTGCAGTTTTGATTGAATAATTGCCAAAGCCAAGCCATGAAACGCCTTACGATCATGAGTTTGGAAAGATTCATGACTTACCGGATCACCGTTATCTGTTGCCTTAATTACAGCCACACCATTTATGCTGAACTTGATGGTATTATCAGCATCGGGCACTACATTTCCATCTTTATCCAATATTCGCGCTGTGATGAACGACAGATCGCTACCATCGGCCTTAATAGTTTTTCTATCGGCACTCAATTCAATTTTTGCCGCGGCACCTGCGGTTTTGATTTCGCGGGTTAAAACTTCCTTACCGTTTTTACGCGAAACTGCTTTCAATGTACCCGGCTCATATTTTAAGCGCCACATTACATGCAGGTCATCACCGGTTTTCTTCTTCACCCCTACCGATTTGCCATTCAAATATAATTCAACCTCGTCGGCATTGTTATAGTACGCCCAAACATCTACAGTTTTACCTGGCTCCCAGTTCCAGTGTGGGAAGATGTGCAGTACGGTTTTGTTTGTCCACTCGGCCTGGTACATGTAAAAAATATCTTTAGGGAAGCCAGCCAGATCAAGAATACCAAAATATGAACTACGCGACGGCCACGAATATGGTGTTGGCTCACCTAAGTAATCAAAACCCGTCCAGATGAACATACCCGAAAGGAAATCATATTTTTTCATGATCTTCCAGGTTTGCTCGTGGGTTGAACCCCATGGTGGTGCAACGTTATCGTAGGCCGATACTGTATGATCTTCGTTCATGCCTTTTTTATCTTTAGTTGGCCAACGCATAACACTATCCGAAGGCATTTGATAAAAACCGCGAGTTTCTAAACCCGAAGTAGTTTCCGTGGCAATGAATTTCTTACCAGGATATCTTTCATGAAATTTGGCATAATCAAACTCGTGATAGTTATAACCGATCAGATCAATAGCTCCAGATTTAACAATTTGATTGCGGGTATCGGGATGATCGTTTGCTGATGTGATGGGCCTTGTGACATCCAGACTATGAACTATAGCCGACAAGTATTTAGCAACACGGGCACCACTGGTATCTGATTGTTGAGGTATCTCGTTACCGATACTCCAGATCATTACGCTGGGGTGATTACGATCACGCAAGATCTGATCTTCCAGATCACGTTTGGCCCATTCTTTAAAATACAGGTGATAATCGTATTTCACTTTTCCTCTTTCCCAGCAATCAAAAGCTTCGTCCATTACAATAAAGCCCATTTTATCGCAAAGATCAAGCAGTTCTGGCGTTGGCGGGTTATGCGATGTACGAATACCGTTACAACCCATACTCTTTAAAATTTCTAATTGCCTTTGTAAGGCACGATAGTTAACGGCGGCTCCTAAAGCGCCCAGATCATGGTGATCACAAACGCCTAAAATTTTCATGAACTTACCATTTAATGAGAAGCCTTTATCAGGATCAAAATCAAAATAACGAATGCCTAATGGAGTGGTATATTCATCAACAACAACATTATGATTTACTATTTTGGTGACTACTTTATATAGATATGGTTTTTCAACCGACCATAGCGATGGGTTAGCAACTGTAAATTTTTGAGCAGAAGCCGATACAACGCTTTGAGTAGTTTGACTTGCTATTGTTTTACCATTCGCATCTAAAACACTACTAACCAACGTTACCGATGAATGATCACCTTCCGGACGTTTAACATCTACAGTTAAATTAACGGTAGCCGATTTTGAGGATACATCGGTAGTAGTTACATAAGTTCCCCATTGATCGATAGCTGTTTTATTAGTCGTAACCAACCAAACATTACGATAAATACCCGAGCCCGAATACCAGCGTGAGTTTGGCTGAACAGAGTTATCTGCTTTTACAGCGATTGTATTTTTCCCACCAAAATTAAGGTAAGGCGTCATGTCATATCTGAAAGAGGTATAACCATTCGGGCGGAAACCTAATTCGTGACCGTTAACCCAAACTGTACTTTTTTGATAAACGCCATCAAAAGCGATGTAAACCAGTTTGCCTTTTGAGGATGCCGGAACTGTAAACGTTTTACGGTACCAGCCTATGCCACCGGGGAGTGCCCCACCTTCCGGTGTTGCAGGATTGTCTTTGCTAAACTCACCTTCAATACTCCAATCGTGCGGTAAGTTAACCTTGCGCCATTTAGAATCGTCAAGACTAGTGTTTTGCCCATCGTTAACATCGCCTAAATTGAAAGTCCAATTCTGGTTAAAATTGAGTGTACTCCTTGCACCAGGGCTTTGTGCAAATGATGATAAAGCTAGGCTGGTTAGGCATAGCAATAAGTAAAATCTGTTCATTTGGTTGGTTTTTGGTTATTATTGTAGGTTTAACAATTATTTACTAAGATAACTATTACCTCAACACAAAAAAGCATAAAACAAAAAAGGCAGCCAAAAAATGGCTGCCTTTTTACATGATTCAGTTATTAATAACCTATATTTTGGGTGTACAAACCAGGTGCAGCATCTAACTGTGATTGCGGAACCGGGTAAACTACATAACCAGGAATAATGGTATTAACTTTACCCTGGGCATCATCTTTAGTTTTCCAGGCGTTCATAATGGTTAATAGCTTGCCGCTGCGTTGCAGATCAAACCAGCGTAAACCCTCGTTAGCAAACTCTTTACGGCGTTCATCTAACAATTGATCTAAAGTTACACCTACTAAAGGAACTGTTAAGCCGGCACGTGTTCTGATGGTGTTAACTACAGCGTCAACATCTGTTGCCGTTGAGCCTGGCGCTCCATTTAAAACACATTCTGCTTTTAACAACAAAATATCAGTATAGCGCATGGCAATGTAATTGATGCCCCAATCAAAACGACTCGCAGTAGGAATTTTAGTGATATCAACCCATTTTTTAAAGAATGGGCGATTTTCTGTACTTCCAGCTTGTGTATAACCTGCTGTGTAAATGGTTGCAGCTTTTCTTAAATCGCCGGTGGCATAGCTGGTTGCCAAATCATTCGATACCGGGATGATCTCTAAACTTCCGTTTGATTTTGTATCCTTTAATGACAAGAAATATCCGTTAGGCGTTAATTGCCAAACAAAATCGGCACCATAAAGCGATGCCGAACCGCTTAAACCAGATTGATACATCACATCAAATACAGCCTCTTTGTTACCTGCAGGTACAGGGCTTTGGTTGCTGTATGCAAATATGTTGGCATAATTGGTATTTAGAGCAAAAAGGTTGCTGTTAATAATATCCTGTAATAAAGGTAAAGCAAGGCTCCATTCGCTTAAACCTAATCCAGGGCCTTCTATACCGTATGTTGGTCCAGAGCGTGCCATATAAACCTGTGCCAATAAACCTTCGGCAGCATATTTTGTAGCGCGACCCACATCAACACCTGTGTACGAGGCAGGTAAGTTAGCGATAGCAAATTGCAGATCGGCAATGATGAGTTTATAAACACCGGCCACGGCACTGCGTGGTATAGTGGTAGCTTCGGCCGGAGTTACCGGAGTTTGAACCACGGGTACTTTACCAAAATAGCGTACCAGATCAAAATAGTAAAAAGCTCTTAAAAATTTGGCTTCGGCATTATACCTTGTAGCAATACTGGCAGAGCCAATTATCGCGCCATTTTTGCTGATCTGATCAAGAACGGTATTTGCTTTAAATACACCATTAAAATTGGCACTCCAGGCTTCTTCTACATAAGTGTTTGAAGCTATCGCTTTAGCGAAGTTGTTGATCGGGTCCCAATCACGAACGGTTACCGATACACCGTAAATATTATCAGATCGTATTTCGGATAAATAACATAGCCTATCCGGATAATTACGCAATGACGAGTACATGGCATTTACTCCCTGGAAAAAATCACTGGGCGTTTGGTAAAACGTTGGTAGCGTAGCCGATGAAATTGGCAATTGATTAAGATCATTTTTGCATGACGAGGCAAACATCGCCATCACAACAGTGGATATGAATAAAATCTTTTTCATTTTCTTTTAATTAGGATGATTAAAATGTAAAGTTTAATCCGAATATTAATGATTTAGCCAAAGGCAAACCACCGTAATCGCCAGCTTCAGGATATGCAGAGCTTGAGCTGATGGTTGTGTTTTGTGCTTCAGGGTTTAAACCACCGTAATATTTATCATGTCCGAAAAAGTTTTCGGCAGTAACATAAATACGAGCTCCCGAAACCACCGGAAGCTTGATCACATTCTTCAGGTTATAACCCAAAGTAATATCCCTTACCCTGATGTAATCCGAAGAGTACAACCAATCGGTATTACCTAAGAAACCAAAGGTTGAATAAGCTTTGCTCACACGACCATCGCCAACGTTATCCGGAGATTTCCAACGATTAACATAAAATGCAGGGGCATTATCTGTAAAGCCCTGGCCGGTACGGGTTATTGCCCTGCCTAACAGCGAGTAAATTGAACCTCCGTTTTGGCCCTGAACTAATACGCTCAAATCAAAACCTTTAAATTTAAATGTATTGGTAATACCCCAGATATAGGTTGGGTTTGGCTGACCAACTATCTGACGATCATTAGCATCAATAATACCATCGTGGTTGAAATCTTCGTATTTAGGATCGCCAACGGTTTCTGAACTGCTTAGAGCAACCTTGTTAGTGATATCCGCCTGAGTTAAGATACCAATCTGCCTTACAACGTAAATGCTGTTGACAGATTCGCCTACTTTTAATATGGTGTGACCGTTGTTATTATCTAAAGCCGATGGAATAATGATCTGGCTTTGGTTACCGTATAGCGATACTACCTTGTTGGTATTATGGCTGATGTTAACAGTAGTACTCCACTGGAATTTACCAATTGTGTTACGTGATGTTAACTCTAACTCCTCGCCAATGTTACGAACCGAACCGGCATTGAACAAGATTGAAGGGAAACCTGTAACGCCCAAAGTTGGCACGTTTAATAAAAGATCAGTATTTAATTTATTGTAGTAATCGAACGATCCAACTAAACGGTTGTTGAACAAACCAAAATCAAAACCACCATCCCAGGTTTGTGATTTTTCCCATTGTAAGTCTGGGTTACCCAAAACGTTTTGAGCTTGTCCGTTAGCTGCGGCCTGAGTAGCACCAAACACGTAAGGAGATGGCGCTATGGTTGCAATGTAAGCATAGTTACCTATGTTGTTGTTACCGTTAACACCAAAGCTAACCCTTAGCTTTAAATCGCTCACGGTAGTTTGTTTTTTCATGAATGGCTCTTCGGTAACTCTCCATCCAACAGAAGCTGATGGGAAGATCCCGTATTTTACATTTGGGCCGAATTTTGATGAACCATCATCGCGCAAGCTTGCCGAGATCAGATATTTATCTTTATAAGAATATTGCACACGACTGAAGTACGACAGTAAGATATTTTTCTGACTGCTTGCGCTTCCGGTAGTGTTTAAGGCTGCACTTAATGATTGAACAACCAAACTGGTGTAACCACCTACAGATGATAAGGAAGTTTGATCTAACCTATCCGAGTTGTAAGACTGACCCAACAACACATTTAAACTATGTACCTTATTAAAGGTAGCAGCATAGGTTAAGGTATTTTCGTTAACAAAGGTTTGCCTGCGGTAGCTACTGTACGAGCCGGATGTATTGGCTGCCAGATTGCTGTTGGTAGAACTAAATGTGCGGGTTGCTAATTGGTTTGTTGTGATATAGGGTACATAACCCGATGTGTTATTATCGGTATTATCCAAGTTTAATGAACTTCTGAAATTTAAGCCTTTAATAATTTCGTACTCGCCATAAATAGTTGCCAGGGTACGATATCTTTTGGTTTCACCCACGTTGTAAGTTAGCTTACCATAAGGACTGTTGGTTGTGTTGCTCCATGCATATTGTGCATTTTTACCAATGTTAGCCATTAAGCCAACGGTATCTTCCTGCACAGGGCTCATGCTTAATGCCTGGTGGAAGATGTTATCTTTACCTTCAACACCCGGGTCTTCGGTTATAGAGTAGCTTGGCGCGATGTTAGCACCAAACTTTAAATTTTTTGCAACCTTTAATTCAACGTTTGCCCTTAACGAGTAAACTTTATAACCCAGGCCTTTTACAAAACCATCCTGATTGGCGTAGTTGCCGGAAATGAAATAAGTAGCATTTTCGGTACCACCACTTGCCGATAGTTCATTATTCGTCATGAAACCATTTTGCTCAATGGCACTTTGCCAGTCAACAAACTCCAAACCGGGATGGCCTGGAATTGCCCAGCGTGGGTCTAACTGGTATGCGGTACTAAATGCACCGGCATTCATTGCTGTACGGGTTGCAGCATTGTCATTAACAGTTGCACCTGCCGAACCATATTTGGTTATATAGGCGGCGTTGATCATTTCGGTAGCGCGATCGATCCATTCATCTCCACTCAGCATTTTTAGTTTTTTGCTGGCGGCATTATAACCGGCATAAGTGTTAAAAGTAATTTTTGGTTTACCACTTACACCACGTTTGGTGGTGATTAATACCACACCGTTTGATGCCCTTGAACCATAGATAGCAGCAGCGGCAGCATCCTTTAATACCTGAATGTTTTCGATATCGCTTGGGTTGATGTTATCTAACGGGTTACCGCCCACAAAGCTACCATTGCCTGTATTTGATGAGTTGTTTGATAAAGGGAAACCATCAATAACGTACAAAGGCTCATTACCTGCAGTAATAGAACCCGAACCACGTACCTGTACGCTAAAAGCTTTACCCGGTACACCTGTGGTTTGTTTAACTGTAACACCGGCTAACTGGCCAACCAAAGCCTGATCAACACGTGTAATGGCACGCTCATCCAAATTATCGTTTTTAAGTGTTGATGTTGCACCGGTTACGCTACCGCGTTTTTGAGTACCATAACCAATTACAACAACTTCATTCAATTGCTTGTTATTTTCTGTTAGAGTTACGTTGATAACCGTTTGGTTATTTACCGGAACATCTTTAGGGTCATATCCTATAAAAGAAAATTCCAATACACCTTTACCATCCGGAATGTTGATAGAATAATTACCGCTGTTATCTGTAGCGGCGGCGGCAGTTGAGCCTTTAAGCTTAACACTTACACCTGGAAGACCGAAACCTGTGTTATCGGTTACTTTACCTTTTACGTTGTAAACGTTTTGGGCAGCCTCAATAGCGGCCTGTTTTTCGGCAGCTAATTTTCTCAGCTCTTCATATTGCGGGGTAACATTTAAAACGATGTGATCGTTTATTACGCGATACGCTATGCCACGGTCAGTCAAAAGTTTTTCTAACACTTGACTCAATTGCTGGTCGGTTGCCGTGAATGTTATTTTTTGATCGGTTTTTACGATGTTTTTGCTATATACAAATTTGATGCTGGCATTTTTTTCCAGCTTTTTGAGAGCTATTTCCAAACTGGAGTTGCTCACAGCAACATTAACCGTGCGATTAAGCACATCCTGAGCTTTGAGACTCTTAGCGAATGAGATGCTACTTATTAGTAACGTTATCAATAGCTGGCTAAAGGTGATTCTCATAATTTTCCACCAGGTATTAGAGCTTAGTAAATAAAATTTCATAAATTCGTTTGTTTTATTTTACGCTTAAAATGAGACAATTAATCCCCTAATGCCTGTTAACGCAGACATCATTTACAACCGGGGATTTTAGATTTAAGCCGGGAGTGGTGATGACACTTCCGGTTTTCTTTTTCTGAAATGCGGGTTTCTATTTCTTCATACTTCTTCCTTTAATTTATATGGGTTTAGTTGGTTTTGCGGTATAATACAATTTGTGTATCGTCAATAGTATAGCCCGCGTTAAGCGAGTTTTGAAGCATCTCCAAAATTGCAGGCAGACTTTGATCGGTAAAATCGGCTTTCAATAAAAACTGGCCAAGCTCTTTATCTTCGGTATAAATGTGCATACCATAGTGGTTACGCAAAGTAGTGAGTACATTATCTAAAGGTACATTATCAAATGATTCGGTAACCTTACCCCACATCCTCATGGCCGATTTTTCGTTTTCTTTTCCACGTATTAAAGCATGGCTGGCATAGTTAAAAACTACCTTTTGTTGTGGATAAAGCATTACTTCGGTTTCATCCTTTTCGGGGATTTTTACTGATACTTTGCCTGTTACTACCGAAACTTCGGTTTGAACATTGGCCAATGATTTAATGCGGAAACTTGTACCCCAAACTTTAGTGATCACACCACCACCATCAATAACAAAAGGATGAGCATGATCTTTGGTTACTTCAAAAAAAGCCTCGCCAGTCATTTTAACCAAGCGATACGAACCCATAAATTTTTTAGGATATTGGAGCTTACTTTTGGGGCTCAGCCAAACCACACTCCCATCCGATAAGGTTTGCCTGTAAATGCTGCTGGTTTGATTTTCAACCATCATTTGCTCAGACGCGGTAGTGATGATGCGGTTGGAATCAACTTGCGTTTGCTTTTTGTTGTTAAATGTAATGCCCCAAACAATCAGCAATAAAGCCGCTATCCCCGAAAGGGTATAAATTAATTTGGTAGAGAAACTTTTACGGTGGTCAAATACAACTTCTTCCGTTTCGGTTGTTTTTACAGATGCTCTGAATTTTTCGAGCATCAGCATTTTCATTACCTCTTGCTCCTGCTCGGTTAAAGCATCAAAAGGATCTTCTTGATCTTCGAACGAATCATACCATTGATGGAGCATTAATATCTCTTCGTCGGAACATTGTCCGTCGAGATATTGATGCAGCAACTGAGGCGTGATAAAAAATTTCATTCGATAAAACAGGTTTATAAAGGGCTTATATAAACAATGACAAGCGAGAACGCTATAACCCTTACTCTGAATGAAAATATTTTTTATTTGTTTTGAGAGCTCTGTTTCCAGCAGATAGAATTGCAGAAAAAAGCTTATAATATTGATGATCAGTTAGATTTTACCAGCGATACATCATCTACATAACAAAAAGCATTTGGCGCACCCTTTGCCATAAAACCGATTTCAAGTTTGCCACCTTTAACAATGATATTACTCATTGTAATAGTTTGCCAGGTTGCATTTGGTTGCTTTAGGATGGATTGGCTGAACGATTTCCCGTTGGTTTCGGCATACATTTCGAGTCCGGAAAAATCGTTGCTGTATTTCACTTTGGCGGTTAAGGTGTACAAGCCATCTTGCAATATTACGTATGGTGATGATGTAATAAGTTGAGATACTTTCCGCCTAAAAT
>Ga0116227_10015517_pt1 | contig 11259 bp, 7 predicted proteins | sample S1TSphgellanicum_FD_89693 | JGI IMG/M metagenome (GOLD analysis project Ga0116227, IMG submission 89693) | Host-associated microbial communities from peat moss isolated from Minnesota, USA - S1T2_Fb - Sphagnum magellanicum MG | ecosystem: Host-associated > Plants > Peat moss > Unclassified... | reverse complement strand
TTTTCATTTGATGACCTCCCTGTGCCGAGATCGCGCCCCGATGTCAAAAGTTAGCCCCGCAGGTGATGCAAATGCAAGTAAATTCTCGGGTAAAGCACATGTTTCATTAGCTACGCCGCAGCACGAAACTTTTCTGCGCCACACCAATTTCACATGCGGCATCGCGCGTCCTTGCTGCGGGTGCACCTTGTAATCGTTGACGCGGCTGCCCATCGGCGGTAGCGTTTAATTGAACACCCAACGCTCAAGGCCAACGCTGAAGGAAACAGCTCGATGGGGCACACGGTTGTGCAGCGCGTTTAGATGAGCGACCCGGCGCCGGTTATTGCGGAGAATCTTGGCAGCATCAACCATTTCGTGGTCTTGATGCTCGAGAATCGTTCCTTCGATCATGTGCTGGGCGCCTTGAAGGCGCAGAATCCGGCCATCGATGGGGCACTCGACAACGCCTTCTCCAATCATACGGACCCGGCGGATCTCACCTCGCCGGTCGTGTCCGTGGGTCCGTCATCCACTTTTGCCATGCCGTTTGATCCAGGTCATGAATTCGAGGATGTGCAAATCCAGCTCTACGGCCGCGCGGCCTCCGCCGACCGCAGCGCGGCGCCACGCACACAACCCGCACCGCTGACCGGATTTGTCTACAGCGCGGAAAACGCCGCGACCGTGCAATCGGACGCGGGCCTCGTCATGCAATGTTTTCATCCCGACAAGCTCCCGGTGCTGACGACGCTCGCGACCGAATACGCGTTGTTCAACTATTGGCACTCCTCGCTGCCCGGCCCGACGTGGCCCAATCGTTTTTTCGTGCACGCAGGAACCTCCGGCGGCTTGAGCGACAGCCCCGGCGATCCGGACATCCTCGCCGGTTACACCTTCCCCGCCGGCACTGTGTACCAGCGCCTCGCGGCGGCGCAAAAGGACTGGCGCATTTATCACGACGGACTGCCGCAAACGGCCGGCATCGACAGTCTGCGAGTGGAGTACCTCACTATATTCACCCAGCATTTTCGCGACATGCGGTATTTCGAAGAGGACTTGCAGGCGCGCACGTTGCCCGAGTATGTGTTCATCGAACCGAACTACGACACCGCCCGGGAATTTGTGAACGGCAACTCGATGCATCCCCTCAACGATGTACGAAAGGGGGAACAACTTGTGAAGCGGGTCTATGAAGCGATCCGAGCCTCGAGTTTTTGGCCGGATACCATGCTGGTCATCACCTGCGACGAGCATGGCGGATTCTTCGACCACGTCCCGCCGCCGCCGGCGGTGACCCCAGGCGGGGACCAACGCTACAGCAACCCGGCGAACGATTTCGCATTCAACCTCTTGGGCGTGCGGGTCCCGACGATCGTGGTCTCGGCCTACACGGCCAAGAACACCGTCATCGGCCAATCGCCGCAGGACTGCTACGATCACACCGCCATTCTCGCGACAGTGGAGCGGCGCTTCGGCCTGGCCGCACTGACGCAACGCGACGCGGCCGCGCCGACTCTGGCGAGCGCGCTCAATCTCGTCTCGCCGCGTCTATCGCCCGAAGAGGCGCCCCTGACACTGCCTGCGCCGATCACCGACAGCCTGTTCACGCGAGCGTTGGACCTGTTGCGTGCGTCGTCGGTCGATGCCGCGGGCCCCATCTCGATCAGTCAGCGTGTGCAGCTCACGCTGGCGCACGCTTGTGACTTGCAAATACTCGATCCCGCGTCGAAGCTCGAAGCTCGGCACCGGTATCTGGGGATCCGCAGCAAAAGTGACGCGGCTGACTACATCAACGAGGTCGAAGAGCGCATACGTACCCGCCGCAAGCCACCGCCTTCCGCGAACTGAGGGTGTGGCCAACGGCATCGCGTCGATACGTTCGTCAGTGGTCGTCAGTAATCGCCATCGGCGGCTACTCTGACCTCCAACACGTAACCTTGATCGGACGTTCTCAAGGGTCCGGTGACCGTGGCCTCGAGCGAACCCCCTGCCCGCGTCACCGCTGCCTGAAGGGTTGCGAACGCAGTGGCCTCTGCCGGCGCCAGAGGTTTAGGTAAGCCGGCCGTCGCATCCCACTGAATCTTGTGCGTCGCTTCGATCGGTTGAAGGAGCAGCGGTGGGCGCAAGTCATTGCCCGCCATCTGCAGCGAATCGCCCGCCTGTGCATGGATTGTCCCTGTGACGGTGATTTCCACGCCGCGGAAAAGATGTGTGCCGTTGGCGATGCCGGCAAACTGCGCCGGCCACGCATCGAGGTCCGGCAGTCCCTCGTGGGCCAGATAGACGAAAGCCGTGGAATCCTGCGCATTCGGAACCGGCCGCACCAAGCGGACCCCATGCAAATGGGTGAGCGCCTCGTAGGCGCCGCCCCAGCAGGCGGAGATCCCGTAGGGACAGGTCGGCGTGACGCCGACGACGACCGGCGGGTGCTTCTCGCGTGCCTTGATGGCCGCATCCTGTTCGAGGGGTGTCGGCACCCGCGCGGCGCGCGACATGAATTTGATCGGTGCGGCTGGGCTGGCAGCCTCGCCGGCAAGCGCGGCAGCGGGCGGTGCGGGCGCCGCGCTGCTCACAATTTGAATGATCGCGGCGGTCGACGGGACTTTGCCCGCATTCAATAGAAAAAGCATGTAGTGCCCGGGTGGGCAGACATTGCCATTGGCCGGCGCCGTGACGGTGACCTTGTTCGCGCCGCGAGCGAATCCTAAAAAATTGATGCGCTGATTCTGATCGAAGGAGTGCGTGACGGAGGGCAGTCTTATCCAGGTCACCTGGCTGATGTCCGCCGGTGTGGGCGTCTCGACGTCAAACTGCGCGAGGTAGGCGACCGTCGTGGGGGCTTTGCTGATCACGGGGCGCGCACCTTTGAATAAATATGGAGGCGAGAAGATCTGCGCATTCGCGTGGCTGTTGATCGGCGGATTCGCCTGACTCACACCGTTGACGGGCGCGTACTCTCCGCCACCGCCGCTCAGCACGCGCCCATCGGGCAATAGCACGGCGGTCGAGTGATAGCAGCGATCGACCGCCTCAGCCGCGAGCTCGCTCCAGCTGCCGGTGGCCGGATCCCACAGTTCCGCGGTGTGCACCGGCTGACCGGGGTCGAGGCTATCGAAACCGCCGCCGCGCGTGCCGCCGGTGACCAGCACGGTCCCGTCAGGCAACAGCGTGGCATTGTGCTGGCGGCGGGCGATCTTCATCGGCGCGGCAACCGCCCACGCCGGCGCTGCGGCATTGAGATCAATCGTTTCGACGATATTGGTCGGCGCCCCGCCGCCGATGAAGACCACCTTGCCGACGTCGTACATCACCGACGGCGCATAGTCGCTGTTCCCGGCACTGCGCATCGCGACCGGAACCCAGGTGCCCTGATTGCCGGGGGCCAGATCCTCGAAGAAATAGCTGGTGGCGAGCAGCCCCGACATGAAGAGCGCGCCGCTCGGTACGACATGAAAGCGCGGAAAGAGCGGCAGCCCGATGAAATTGGTGAGATTGTTCCACGTCCCGTTCTCGAGAATCTGCGAAACATCGTTGATCGCGCTGTCGTTGCCCGGAGGTTGCAAAGGGCCGGTCGGAAAGCTGCCCGAACAGACGAAGGCCCGGCCGTCCGGGAGCGTGACGGCCGTGGGATACCAACGGCCATTGTTCATGACGGGACCCGCCGTGAAGCGATCCTGAAAGGGATCGTAAAAGGTCGTGCAGTTGAGCCCCTGGCTGTCAAACAAGTGTCCGCCGGTCACCAACAGCCGGCCGTCGGCGAGGAAGGTGTGGCCGGAACAAAATAAATTGATCGAATTGCCCGCCGCATCGGTGGGCTGATTCCCCGTAGGTATAGCCGGCGCGTTCGGTTTCGCCGGATCCCACAGAAAGGCGTGCGTCGCGTGCTGATTGAGCGATGGAAAATCACTCGTGGCGGGGGGATTGCGACGTCCCCAAAACAGCAGCTTGCCCGTGGGCAGAACGTGCGTATGAATGGGCACATTCGGCAACGGGACGATGGGTGACCATTGTCCGACCTGCGCCGAGTGGGCTGCGGCGGCTGCCAGATCGACGGCCGCCGGTGCCGGCAGCGCGAGTATCGGCGGTGCGGTGTAGGTCACCGACAGCGTGTAGGCAGGACTCGCATTCGAGGGCGGTGTGTTCGAGGCGGTGAGTCGGCAGGTGTGAAAACCGGAAATGTGCGTCGTGACGGTGACCGCCTGGCCGGGACTGGTCAAGGTCGTGGATTGCTGGTTGAGCACCCTGCCATCGGGGGCGATCAGTTCGAGCAAGATCGCGGTGGCAGCGGTAAAGCCCCGCGTGTCAGGTACGAGTTGCGCTTGCAGCGGCGAGCCCGCGACGCACCACACGCGTGCCGCTTGCACGGCTTTGCCATTTGACGCGGGCAAGATATCCAGGTCGACGGCGCCTTCAAAATCCTGTGTCACCGACTGCGCGGTGATTCCAAAACCCGCATCTTGGAACGGCCGGCTGTAGCAGACATACCCCAGCCCGTTGGTGTTTTGCGGAATTTGGATCGTGACGTTGCCCCCGCCATCGGTCGTGACGTCCCGTGAATGGCCCGTATAGTCGTGCAGCGCCACATTGGCGCCAAAGCCGGTCGCGACGCTGATGCTGTGCGCGGAGTTGGGGTCGTTGTTCAAGCCCACCAGCAGATGTGATCCACCCAGCCGCTCATAGGCGAAGACATTGAAATCCTTCCAGCGCTGCTGCGTCGGTCCCGCGGCGAGCTTCTCGTGGATCCAGATCAGATTGTCGATCTGCGGCTTCAATCCATAACAATTCTTGTCCGTGCTGTAGTCGCGGTAATAAACGCACGGATAGCCTTCCGAGGTGAGAATGTAGGCGTAACCCAGGATCTTGTTGAATACGACGTTCATGCTGCTGTCGAGGTCGGTGTCGTGATTTTCAACAAACGTGACCGCGCTCAACGGCGAGATACCCGCCAACCCCACATGATCGAGCGCGGACATGTCAAAACGCCCTGCGCCATTGCACATGGCGGTGAGCACGAACTTCAAGGGAAAATCGAATGCGCTCGCGCGGCCTTGCATGCCCGTGGGATTGAAAATCCATCCGTTGACGAGCACCCGATTGCCGTCGAAGAATTCTCCGACCGCAAATTTCCCCGCCATGGATTTGCTGTCGAGAAACGGCCGCAAGAAATCCGTCGACAATCCTTTCACATCGTCGATGCGGTATCCCTGCACATCGAGCGCGCGAGTGACCCAATCCGCCGCGGCGATCAGATTGTCAAAGACATAATGAGGAGGCTGTGCATTGATCGGGGCCAACTCGCGGCCGAAGGGAGAGTCATCCGCCGGCGGACCCCCGAGATTCGGATCACGCGGCACTTGCGGGACGAAGTTCGAGGGATTCTTCGGAAAGCGTCCCGCGTCGAGCGTGCCGGCCGCGCCCAGGTAGCGAAACACGAACGGGGTGGTATCGCCGCTTCGTTGGTGTTCCACCAGATCGAGGTAGACATCCAGGCCGTTGGCCCGCAGCGTCGCCACGCAGCGCTGTAGTTGCTCGCGCGATCCAAAGCGCGTCGGGGTCGATCCCTTTTGAGGTTTCGACCCCATGTCGTAATCATCGAACACACCGTAGCCATCCGCGCCGGCGTTTGCCCCGGCGGCGCTCTTGAGCACCGGCGGCAACCAGACGGCCGTGAAGCCTGCCAGACGAAGAGCTTGCGCCTGTGCGGCGAGATGATCCCACCACCACGGGACGGAGGGATCCCCGTCGGCCGGCGAAGGCACGGCCTGGTCGGGGAGCATTTTGAAGAATCCTTGGAGCAGGACACCCACGGTCAGTCAGGCGCTCTATTCCGCCGCAATCAAAGCCCAGCACACGATTGCACTGCAGATCGTGCTCCATCGCCCAAATCCCTTGTAGATCTGCGCTGCTACGACACCCTGCTCTTTGATGGTGCCCTCGGCTTTGATCTGCGGATCGGAGACATTGCGTACCGCGAGCCACCGTACGCGCCTGGCTGTGGGCCGGCTTTGCTCGAGACCCAACACAGAGTCCCCCATTTCTGAAACCGCACCTTCGCCCTTCAGATGGTAGAAATTGTTCGATGTGTCGAAGCCGAAGAAATCCGTCGTAACGACCGACTTATCGACACTACGTGCGATCGAGATCTTGGGCGCCCGCGTGTTGTCCTTCGGCAACTGCGCGGAATTGGCCGTGAAGAGTTGCTTCGCTGTGGCGAAAAACCGCGTTTTCGGCGCGCCGTCCTTGAAATCAGCTTTGGCGAAAGGCTCCTTCTTCAACCACTTCTGGCAGTCGAACCGCACGATCGGGCTGACAACCACATCGCCGACCTCACATTCGGTCCCGATACCGCCGGCGGTTCCGGTCGTGATCACCAGTTTTGGGTTGACCTCTTTGATGAGCTGATTCCACACATCTTCGTTCGGCAAAGTCTGACCAGGGCCGGGCGCGACCTTCGTGTCCTGCGACAGATGCGACTCGGATTTGAAAACCACGACTGTCTTGCCGCCGATCTTTGTCGTCCAGTAGGCACCCAATCGGCCGGCTTGCACGGCAGGGCAACCCCTTTCCATTTTCTTTGAGATCACATCGAAATTTTTTTTGTACGCCACGTAGTCATTGCGGGAATCCTTTCCAGGAGTGAGTACGCGGCTGAGCGCATGCCCCTCATCGACCGTCCAAGTGACCACCAGAAAGTCGGCCTCGGGCAGCGCGCCGTCAGCGCCTTTGCGTGCCGCGGGGTCGGTTTTCGGGGCCAGCGTTGTCGGCCACGGAATCTCGGTGAATCGTGACAGTCCGGTGGCCGTCGTGAAGTTGAAGAAAGCTGCGCCTTCCGGCCCCTCAGAATCGAAATCGATGATTTCGCGCTGCAGGTCCTCGGGCTTGCTGCGGGGCACCGCCGCTTTTGCATTGGCGAATGTCGCCGCCGGAGCGGGAGTCGCAATGGGGTCGAATCCGAGATTGCGTTCGACCCACGATCTGTCGGCCCTCGTAGTGCGCATCTTGCAATCCCTGTCGCTGCGCAACGCAGCAATATTAGTTATTGTTCCTTGGCAAAATCCGTCAGCCCATGGCCAATCATAAACACGAAATTATGGATAGGGAATTGGGTGATAGAAATAATTCGTATGCTCAGATGTCGGTGAGTTTGTGCGACGCGAGGTATTCCCAAAGCCGTTGGGCAGCTCCGCGCTCAGAATACCCTGCACATAGGCGGGATCGTGTGCGAGAGAAAAATCCATTTCGGACACTGGCTCGATCGAGCCTAGGTGGATGGGGAACCCGGCACGCTGCCACGCAGAGAGAACGTGCCGCGGTTTGCCCGCGCTGAGACTGAAGGAGTTTGTTTCAGCCAACATGCGCTCCGAATAGAATACCGGAATGCTCGTTTGACCTCTGTTCACTGCCTGCGTTCTCCCGGTTCGTCGGTCGCTCGTTCCACGACAGGGTAACTCGCCTCGCCCCAGAGCGTATCAACGCTGTCCATCATGATCTCGATGACCAGCGGGACGAGTTTACCCAGGAGGTTGGCGCAGTCTCGGATCTGGTCGCGGTTGACCGCGCCGTTCCAGGTGGCGCCGCCGTGCATGAGTTGGTTTCGCAGTGTGTAGAGCCGGCTCAGCACGATACTCAAAACCATCGCAGTGTCGCCCTGAGCGAGCGCGGTTCTCGCCTCTTTGTTCGCGTTGCGAAATTTTCGCCGCCATTGCGCTTCCGTAAGCTTGCCATTTCGATGATTCCAGAAATCTTGGCAGATGTACTGATTACCGAGCAATACCCGGATGCTGCCGGAGAACTCTTGCCACACGAGCTGCTGGATGGCGTTTCGGCCATCGAGGCTGATGAGCTTGTGTAGAAAACCCCGAAAGACGACGCGTTCGGACGTGTGATACTTTTCGTCATGGTCGGTCGAATAGGCCGCGTTGAAGGCGATCCACAAAAAGATGAACGCGCCGTCGCGGTCCTCGGCGAGCTGTTCAGCGCGATTCAGCCAGCTGAGCGCCCGATGCAACCGCAGCGCCAGGTTGGGCGGATGCGACTCACGCTCCAATCGCTGCCGTGCTTTCAGCGCTCGATAATTCATCTCTGCTGCCTCGCCCGCATCAACAACGCCTCAGCGATCAACGGGACGTCGTCCGGCCAGTACCTGGCCGGCCGAGGCTGTTTGGCGCCGGCCTCCTTGAGCGGCCGGCAAGCCAATACCGCCGTAGTCCACCGCACCGGAATCGCCGTGGACCCGTGAGCCGCACCCAGCAACGCCCCGCAGATCGCGGCGTTGGTGTCCGTGTCGCCCCCGTCGCCGACGGTCTGAATCAATGCGTCCTCAATTGGCGTACCGTTCGCCAGGTGCCGGAATGCGTTCTGGAACGCGAGGAGAACCCAGCCTTGGCTGTGCATGAAGTCATCCGGACCTCGGCCACTCTTCGCGAGGTCGAGTCTGTCGCGCACCGCGTTCGCCTCAGACTCCGGCACAGCAGCATACGCCGCCGCCAGCATTGCCTTTCGATCGCCGCCGAGGATGCCCGTCGCGATCGCCGCCACGAACGCCGCCGATGCGGCCCGGCATATCGGATGCGGGTGGCTCAACGCGGCATCCTCTCGTGCGGCATCCGCGGCTTCCTTGGCGTCGCGAGCCCAAACTCCAATCGGCGCGCATCGCATCAGTGCGCCATTGGCCTGGCTCTCGAGATTGGCGGCCGCGTGCGCCGCTTTCGCTTTGCCAGATCGTGCCGAGGCCGCTGCCGATAGGGCCTGACGCGTTGTGCCACCGATATCAAACGGGCGCGATCGGTACCACCGGCCATAGGCAGCCGCAACAGCCTCCGACGACCACGCTGTCAGTCCCATGAGCGTCCGGGCAAGATCGAGCGCCAGTTCGCTGTCATCGGTTGGCTGACCCGCAATGGTGTTCCACGTACCGCCATCGGCAAGATTCCGCACGCCGTCACGATATTTTCGTGCGATCTCTTGTTTCGATTGAAACTCTACCAGCGAGCCGAGCGAATCTCCGATGACCTGACCCAGCAGGCATCCCACCGCGCGGTCCATCGAAAGACTTAAGGCAGGGCGCGGCCACTTCATGATCGTGCGCCGCGCGATTCCCTTGCCGTCGCGCACGGCACGCCAATTCCGTCCCACCAACTCATGCACCGCCTGAGCCGCTCCACCAAAGCAGAAATGCGTCTCGCTGGAGCCGTCCGATGTGTAGGTGACCTCCCGCCCGGCTTCGTTGAGCAGGACTCCGCCCGCGGCGCGGACCAGCGCATGTCCCGCGGCATAGTCCCAGCCACACGGCGCATTGAGCGACACCGCCGCGACGCCGTCGCCGACAGCCACTCGTGCCAGCCGATACGCAATGGAAGGCAGCCCGACAAAACGCCCAGGGGACACGGCCCGTGAGTTACCCACGGGCCATTCAGGCGCCGCCTGACTCACGAATACGATAGCGCCTTTGGATAGCGTTGCATCCGCCAGTGCCGGAGCGACGCGTGCACCGTTGCGCAGCAGATGATCGAGCCCCTCGACCCAGCCGATCGTGTCAGAACCGCGATCGGGCGAGAGAGGCGCATGCACGACTCCGAGGACCGGCACGCCGTCGCGGAGTAACGCGATGGAGATGGATGAACCGCGTTCGCCGGCCAAGAAGGCGGCGGTCCCATCATGCGGATCGACGAGCCAGCAATACGGGCCGCTGTCGCCCGCATCGAGACCAGTCTCCTCGCCCGTCCAGCGCACGGGCAGAAGTCCGAGGAGCTGCTTCCGCAGCTCCCCTTCGATTTCAGCGTCTACCTCTGCATGGCTTCCACGACCGCGCGGACCACCGGGCCGGGCAAACTCCGCCGCCAAGGTGAGGCCGGCGGCCTGCGCTGCCAGGATCACGGGTTGGAGCAGATGTCGCAGATTGGTCTGGGTGGTCATCTATAATCAATTGATTGCGGAATCCGTCAATGGAGCCTCTGCGGGGTCTTTGCGCTCCGGGCTCTCGCTGTCGATCGGCTTCATCCAGACAAATCGGCCGTCTGCCGCAGCCTCGAGTACCTGCGGCACGATGTCGGCACCGATCCCTTCGGCAACTACGGCGATCTCTTGGCTGTCTCTGGAAAGAAGGACCGCCCTGTAGCGGGACTGCAGTCGGTCGGCTACCAAACGCAGCAATGAGCACGGACCCGGGCAACCGCACTTTGAACAGCGCAGAAAAAAGCCGCGACGCTGCACGAGGAGGCCGGCGGGGGCGTGGCATTGTTCGCAGGCGAAGTCGGAAAAACTCATGTTGTCGACCTATGGGAATTTAGCTGCGGCACGGCATAATCGGCAAGATAACGCCCCGCCACGACAAACGACTGCGCCGGCGATCACAGACCCGCGGCGACCTATTCCACATAAGGAATATCTATCTCCAATCCCGGATACCGTTCACATCTGGAGAAAAGCGCCTATGACCTATGGCGACCAAGGGGGGCTGACAATGAAGCTTACGTCGTCCGGCCAATGCACCGTGGTGTTCCGTTCCCGATAGTCCGTTGTCGGAAGCTGTTCTCACCTGATATGAAGCGCCGGCATATTTAGCGTACAGCGATCTCACGGTACTATGCGCAGCGACGCAGTCGCCAAGGCAGCGCCATCACTCTTTGGTCTTACAAGGTACCCCATCATTCTGATGAGTTTTAATCGGAGCCAATTCATTGCCTCGGTATTTTTCATCGGCTCTCTGATCGCCTGCGGCTCGCGCGCCTGGGCCCAGGCCGCCGACGCCGCGCCCACCCCTGCACCCGCGTCCACACCCGAGGCGCCGCCCGCCGAGGCGCCGCCCGCCGAAGCATACCGATTCTCCGTCAAACCCAAACTCAACGACGAGGTCGTCGGCGAAGTGCAAATCACCCATGCCACTGAGCAAGACACGCTTGCCGACATCGCCCGTCGCTTCAGTGTCGGCTACAACGAAATCCAGCGCGCCAATCCGGGAGTCGACATGTGGCTACCGGGCGCAGGACGCCGAGTGGTGGTCCCCACGCAATTCATATTGCCGGACGCGCCGCACGTAGGCATCGTCGTGAACATTGCACAGATGCGCCTCTACTATTTCCCGCCGCGCAGCCCCGATGGACACGAGATCGTCTACACGTACCCCATCGGCATCGGCCGGGTGAACTGGAAGACGCCGTCCGGCGTCACGACCGTCGTGCGCAAAGCCGTGAACCCCGTCTGGCGGCCGCCGCCGGACATCCGTGAGGAGCACCGCGAAGACGGGGATCCCCTGCCGGCCGAAATTCCTCCGGGTCC
>Ga0116227_10015515_pt1 | contig 11259 bp, 10 predicted proteins | sample S1TSphgellanicum_FD_89693 | JGI IMG/M metagenome (GOLD analysis project Ga0116227, IMG submission 89693) | Host-associated microbial communities from peat moss isolated from Minnesota, USA - S1T2_Fb - Sphagnum magellanicum MG | ecosystem: Host-associated > Plants > Peat moss > Unclassified... | reverse complement strand
GATAAATTTAATTTTTTTTTTTTTTTTAAAATTAAAATTTAAAAAAAAAAAAAAAAAAAAAAAAAAAAACAAAAAAAAAAAAAAAACCCAAAAATTAAAATATCCCCCCCCCCCCCAAAGATGAATGGTCATCTCATCACCCCGTTGTTACCTTAATTTGTTATGCCATCAACTCCATGGTAATTGATATTCTTTCATTCCATCATCTTGTACATGTGTGTCATTATCCTTTTGCCACACCCTATTTCATCACTTTGTTGTTCATCATATTGTTCATGTACCTCCCCATGTTGCAACCCTAATTTAAATTTGTCATCAATTGTCAAGAATGACAATTTGAATGCAATTAAAAACTTTTAAGGAAATGTATCAAGTGCAAAATTCAAACGTAGTGAAAGCCTCTTAAATAACCAAAGGAAAAATCATATGGGAATCTTACAAAAACATATTTTTAAACATACTCAAAATGTATCATTATTTTGTATCAAATAAAAAAAATCCTTTTATTTCAAATGCTTCCTAAAATATACTAACAACCATTTCCCAATTTTTATTGGAAAGTCAAGCGAATGTTCAAAATAAGGTTGGAGGGATCAAACCATTGTTGTGCGTGCAAGTGTCAATAACCGTATATACGGTGTGTAAATTTAGTGTGAGTGTAAATCATTTACACTTACATGTCCAAATTTTTTACATTTACATTTATCTTATTGTAGTGTATATATAATAAACCCCCTTTATAGTCATGGCCTTGATGATCATTTTCTTTGTGACGCTAACAAATTGTGATTTGACATGTGTAGTCACATTCCATATAAACCTTTATAAAATTGTGACTACATCTTACAAAATAAGCCTTTTATGCGAGAATAAAGGTGCCAATTATTTAAATTTCTTACATGGGTTATTCTAAGTTTTACTATGCATTATTAGACTTGAAGAAGGTTGTGATTTTTATATGTTTTAATGTGACAATTTATATTGAATTTGAGTTCTTTAACTTTTAACTTGTGTATTTTGTCAATTAAATTTTTTTAATTTAGATTTTTTTCTTTTTTTACAAGTTCACATATTTTTTGCTTGTCTACACTAGAAAGTTGTTTTTTCTTTTCTCTTTAATTGAATTCATTGTTGCTAGTTTGCACAATTTGAACACAAAGCAACACTAACATTGCCAAAGCGAATTAGAATTTACAAAACTCTTATATTTCCCCATTATAATCACATTTATAAAAAAAAATTATAAATATTTTGTGCTATCAACAAGTGCAATAGTGACTTAAAAAAATGGTGTTTCTTACTAAAACAGACGATTATCAAAAAAATGTGTGACATGAATAAGAAGGTGAGTAACATGGATGTGATTATAAAGGGCGTTAACTGTATATGTTTTTACACTTACACTTAGCCAGTGTAAATGTTTGTCAAATACACTTAAATGTTTTAGAACATGTAAATGTAAATACCAAAATTATTTGTAAAGTCACCCTGTCTTTGGGCCTTCTTTCACCCCAAACCCTTCTTTCAGGGGTATCCATAAAATAAGGAAATTTGATTAAATCTGGGAATGAAATGCTGAAAATCAGCATTTAATGCACAAGGTTCAAGACTAATTATGATAGCTTTATAAGTAGGAGCAGTGAAAATATATGCAGCAACAGCGGAGGCGCTAAAAAAAAAGGAGACAGGTGAAACTCAGTTTCACCACAAAAACTGAGGTCCCCGCACCCTTGAATGCAAATATTTTTTATTTTTTTGAATCTCTCACCCTATTTATGATCTCACCCTATTTCTAGTGTTGTTTTCCTTACTTTATAGATAATTTTATTATATATCTTTAATGGCCAGACTATCTTGCAAAGTTATGTGAATTAGTTGTGGGCATATATTTTGACGGTTTTTTTTTTAATGAGCCATTTAGCTGGATTATTTTCCTAAAATTATGAAATTTCCCTTCATCAAGTAAAAATCACATTTCTTACATTGTTATATATTTACATTGTTTTACATAGCTATGTAGAATCATAAATAAATAAATAAGTAAATTATATATATATAGACATTTACATTGTTTTATCGGACCATGTAAAATTATATAAATATATTTGTTTTTACATTTACGCAGTTTTACACTTACACGGAGTGTAAGTCCCAAACCATTTACATGCACAACATTGGATCAAACCTTGTTTGAAATTGAATGATCGTGGAATTAGTGTCAAGGGACCTCAATAATAGTTATAAAAAATTCAGTTTTCATTTTGGTGAAAAATATTTTGAACCCAATAATTTCAAAAGTTTCAAGGTTGTGACAAAAATGATCAAAAAAATTGTCTTACCCACTCAAAGTGTCATTTAAAAGGTCACATCGTCTTTTATTGAAAAACTTGATATGATGTTAGAAAGCCCTTAATGACAACCATAAGAAAATGGTTTCACATGCCCCAATCGATTTTTCTCAAAAAAAATGAGCAAATACAACAAATGAAAATTGTTAATTTTGAAAAAGTGATGAGGAGTCGTAAGACTTTTTACAATTTCAAAAATAACCCCACCAAGAGATATGTAACATATCATAAGGAGAGTAATGTTTCTTTCATTGGTTTGGCCAAGGTGCGTGCTATTTGCGATGAATTTCAAATGTAGTTTGAGGTCAAATTGAACAAAATGTTTTATTTGTTTGTCTTCTACAATCAAGGTCTTCAAAAGTCATCTGTGAAGTGTGTCATTTCATTCTAGGTTTTTTCAAAACCCTTTACCCAATCACAAAGAGTTCAAAAACATGCCCTAAGTTTCTACTTATATGAAATTGAAAATTACAATTTATACCACTTTGACAAACGTAAAGCACTGCCTAGATTTTTCCTTTGTATTTTCAGCTTCCTTACCTACTTGAAGAAACATATTTTCAGCAAGGGGATCTTCTGCGGTTGAAAGTACCAACCAGGTTGTACTGAGATCTTCTGACCAGCGGAAGATACCAGCCAGCCTGTCACTATTTCTAAAAAGTGAAAAAAACCCAGCTCTCCTTTACTTAGAAAAAGGACTTGAGTACAGGCCCTTCTATGATTTTCGACCTATTTCTTTGGCCTATCGGCCTTGGGCACATATCTCCAATCACGGAAGGGCCTTTACTCAAGCCCTTCTCCTATAAATAAATACCCACACCTAAATTATTCCTAAATCATGGCATTTACCAACGGGGTTTTTTTTATGTTGCATTGGGGTCCTTCATTCAAAACTCAATCTTGGGATTCCATGTTGGAGGGATGCTAGCTACCTTATGAAACACATATCAAATACTATACAACATTTGAAATTTCTATGGGTGATTATTTAGCCTTGATGAGTGTTCACATTTGAATATATTGATTTAATTGTTGCTACTTCTTTCAATAGTATTTTAATGTGTTGGGAATTGTGATGATGTTTTTATTTTAGGTAATATCTGTGTGCATTTATTTTGTAGGAGTGTTTTTTATTTTGCAATTTTCTTAAGTAGAAGGAGGCACTAACCATCTCAATGTAGATTTAACATTTTATTCACACCAATTTTTATAGTTTCACCTAAAGTTTTCTCCAAATAATAAGGCAAAGTGGGAACATAGTTTTGAGGAATTAAAAATTGATGACATTTCTTCAAAAATCAAAATTTCTCTAATTCTTTTGTTTAATTTTGACTAAAAAAAATGAAGCATCTATGACAAAATACTCCAATTCAAACTTGTTTTCTCTATCATTGCAGTGTGGAAATTCACCAAAATAAAAACACTGCTTTAGAACTGAAGATTAGCTTTTAGAAATAGTGATTGTTATGACTTTGTGATTATGTAGTTGTAAAGATTAGGTCAAGAGGTAAATTCAAAAAATTGTCTAAAAATGAAATTAACAAATAAGTATGCCAATTCAAGAAGTGAAAATTTGTTAAATAGTGATCTATAATCTTGATAGATTGTACAAGCTTTGATATTATATTCATAGGATTTTCAAAAAGATTACCTAATTAAATATATACAATAGAGTTATCCGTAAAGTCAGGCAATTAGGGGGCGAGAACGGCCAGTTTCGGCATAATAGGGCATCAAACGCGAAACTGGGAATGAAAATTTTACAAAAGGAAATAACTAGGACCGAAACTAGATTTTTCACCAATTTTGGTGGTAAACTGAGCTTCATCTTGTCTTTCCTTTTTGCCTGAGCGCCTCCACTGCTAGTACATATATTTTCCCTGTTCCTACCTGTACAACTCCTATAATTACTCTCGAACCTTGTGCTAGATATATTTTCACTGCTCCTACCTGTACAACTACTATAATTACTCTTTACCCTTGTGTGTTAAATGCTGAGTTTCAGCATTTCATACCCAGATTTAATAAAATTTCTTTACTTTGCGGATATCACTGAGAGAGGGGATAGGGCAAAAGCAGAGGAGATAGGGGGTGAAACAGAGGGTGACTTTATGGATAGCTCCAATGCATGGAAAAATTGTTTACTTGTGAAATATTACAACATAATAACATCAAAATTATAGCAGAATGGAAACACATGATGAAAGAATCTTTTGACCTATTGACATCTAATAAATTGTGTTTGAACCAATGTTGGTATTGTACAATGCTACCTAGATACCAACAAGTTCCTTGTAAGTGGCAAAGAAAAATTACTTTGATGTTAAGAAGAGTTTAGGAAGCTTGTATCTGAGTTTGGTACCTGGTTGCTAACCGAATTTTTCACAGAAATTTAGCAAAACCACTTGAGGGGTAGTGGATAAACCTCTTGGATTTGTTATGATTTGTAAAACTCAACTTCAATCTCTATTTGTGAGCAGCTGATATGAGTGAGATACACATCTGTGACTAATAACTAGGAGCAAAGAGTTCAAGCAGAGAACAGGGATGATAAAGCAGGTTGCAAATTACCACAATTCCGTGCAAGAGTTGATCAGCTCATTAATGTTTTTCTTACAGTCAAATCTTGAATCACTGGTGAATTTTTCATACATAAAGAATACTTCACTTTCTTCTTGGAATTAAGATCTGTACCTTCTTTGAAGCTTTAAACAGAAACCGGTGTAGCTTTGTTGGTGGGTTGGTTGGAAGAAGGAATCTCTGTATACTCAGACAGGATTGCTCGAAACTCATCCCCGGTTAGAGTCTCCTTCTCCAACAGAACCTCCACTAGTTTGTCCAGTGCTGCTCGATTGCTTCTGATATGATCTAATGCAGCTGCATAAGCCTTATCAGAAATGGCCTTCACTGCTCTGTCAATGTCCTCAGCAAGCTTCTCAGACATGGAGTTACGAGCCATCATGCGCATGATCATGTCACCGCCCTGCGCTGATGGGTCCATCAAAGCCCATGGCCCAATATCTGACATGCCGAAAACTGTCACCATCTGCACACACACAATCATTTGCTTAATATTCTAAACATCATATACTACATATAGTATGACATTTGTAGTGGAGTTGCTCCTATGCATTCAGAGTTTGCAAAGGTTGAATCAACAAGTTTTTTTCATCTGCCACATGCCAAGAGTACAAGATTGCAAATAAGTTTAGTCCACAAGTACATCATACCTGTTTTGCCATTGAAGAGACCTGTTGTAAATCACTTGAGGCACCTGTAGTCACTTCAGCATCACCAAAAACAACCTCCTCTGCAGCTCTTCCACCCAGAGCACCAACTATGCGAGCAAAGATTTGCTGCCGGGAAATGAGTGTAGGGTCTTCACCTGGGATGAACCATGTAAGACCCCGGGCCTGACCTCTTGGAATCAGAGTTACCTTCTGCACTGGATCATGTCCTGGTGTCAAAGTTCTGCACTCCACTTATAAACAGTCAGAACTTGCAACATAATTCCAGATGGAAAAGCACACAAAGGTACTTCCCAATACTTATTTCAACAAATTGCACTGCATCCTTCCCTGGTGTTGAGGCTTGTATTCCACTTCAATCTCATAACAATGTCAGCATAAGAAAGTATCCAAAGGTGCTTCCAAACATGGTGAAAAAAAGAGGCATCTGCTTGTTGGGCTTAATGAATGCTTACCCACAGATCGCATGCCCCACTTCATGATATGCCACAAGGCTTTTGCTTCGTCCATCAGTCATGATTGTGCCTTCCATTCCTGCTACAATTCTATCTATGGAGTCATCTATTTCCTTGGCAGAGATGGCTGTCTTCCCTCTCCTTCCTGCCAGAATTGCACCCTCATTCAGAAGGTTTGCAAGGTCTGCCCCACTGAACCCAGGTGTCCTCATGGCAACCACCTCAAGAGACACATCAGGTTCAAATTTCTTGTTGCTAGCATGCACTTTGAGAATTTCTGTTCTTCCTTTCACATCAGGAACGTCCACGCTCACCTGAAAGCAAAAAAATGCCACTATTCTTAAATTGCTTTCCACAATGAGGTAGTGACAGATATCTTTGGAAGTGGAATGGAGCCTAGACTTGTCAATAAAACCTGTGAATAAAATTGCATGCTTCCTGGTAACCTTTTCTTCATGCCCAGAAATGCAGACATTCCCCAAGTTCTAACCCACTGGCTAAGTGCTGAAGAAGGAGTAATGTACCTGACGATCAAAGCGACCAGGTCGAAGCAATGCAGCATCTAGAATATCAGCTCTGTTAGTGGCAGCAATGACTATCACACCTGTGTTGCCTTCAAAGCCATCCATCTCTGTCAAGAGCTGGTTCAAAGTCTGTTCACGCTCATCATTCCCTCCACCAATACCAGTCCCTCTCTGCCTCCCAACTGCATCAATCTCATCCACAAAAACAATACATGGGGCATTCTCCTTTGCCTTCTTGAACAGATCCCGAACTCGTGAAGCTCCCACTCCCACAAACATCTCTACGAATTCAGAACCTGAGATTGAAAAGAAGGGGACACCAGCTTCGCCAGCAATAGCCTTGGCAAGCAATGTCTTTCCGGTTCCAGGAGGACCAACAAGCAAGACACCTTTGGGAATCCTGGCACCTACTGCAGTAAACCGTTCTGGTCTCTTCAGAAACTCCACAACTTCCATGAAATCTTGCTTTGCTTCATCAACACCAGCGACATCTGCAAAGGTGACCCCTGTGTTTGGCTCCATCTGAAACTTCGCCTTGGATTTGCCAAAAGCCAGAGGGTTTCCAGGACCACCAGGTCCTCCTAGTCCTTGTGATCTTCGATTGAGGAAGAAGAGAGTTCCGACAAGAAGAAGAGGGAACGCCAAGTTTCCTATGATATTCAAAATCACAGAGCCGGTATCTTCTTGTGGGCTGTGAGCAGCAAAGTCAATGTTCTTGGACCGGAATTTTGCAAGAAGCTCTTGACTTGTTCCCGGCAGCTGAACTCTGACTCTCTGAACACGGTTGCCGAGCTCTGGAGACACAGCCTCCACAATGGCAATGGTTCCATTCTCATACAGATCCACTTTCTTCACTCTGTCAGTCTCAAGATATTCCAAGAACCTAGAATACGACATGCGAGATGAAGCAACCTCTTGTTGTTGTTCTTCTTCTGCGGCGTTTGCATCTCTGGCTCTCGTCAGTGCAGTAGTCATGGCAACACCAGCAGCTCCAAGCAATGTTTTCAACAATCCACGTCTGCTGCTGCTGACACTAGTACTACTCACGGTAGGTTTCCTATCCTCGGGACTGGAAACTTTTGCAGAAACTTTGGCATTGACAGGGATGGAAAGCTTGATAGGCGATGATGACGAGAGGGAGGGTAATAAGAGAGTCCTGCCTTTCAACTCCTTGCCGAACGATGTTGGTGTCAAGAGAGCTGCCATCCCTGTTGCCGTTGCCATGGTGTACTGCACTCACAGCGTCTTCAAGCAAAGTTCTTCTGTAGAAAACAACAATTCCTTCTTGAAGGAAGTTTCTTCTTCCTTCCCAAACCTGCTTCTTCAACAACAAAAGGAAAAATACAAAAAAAATATCAGCAAGAAGAAAACATGCATCTAAGTATGCAATCTGTAATTTTGAATCATGAAACCTCAAAAACCAGGGCCAAGATTATGTAAAACTGGCAGAGAAGAATCCAATCTTTTCCGCAACAAACAAACAAACAAACAAACAACTCTGTCGCTTTGCTGCAAAAGCTCGCAAACGGATTTTTGTGATTTCCGGAAGACTCACAGAAGAAGCAAAATGAAGTGGAATTGTTTGTTTCTTTTTCCTCTTGTCCAGAGCATGCACAGAAAAAGCTACCTAGCGCAGTAGCAGTTCTGCAAAGCTTCTCAAGAAAGAACAAAATTGCGATTCCCGACGATTTACGCAACCAAATGAAACCATGAACACATGAAAATTGATCTACTGGAGCATGCGAACAACGTAGGTTCGTCGGAAACTTACGGAGCAGCTCGAATTTGGCGCAGCTTCGTGGGCTAAGGGCGAAGATCTGGCGCTTCGGAGGCCAAACAAACAAACAAACAAATCAGGGGGAGAAGATAAAAGTGGGCGACGCTCTCCTCGCTTTGGGACCTCGAATCTGGCTTTTCGACACCTCGTTGTTGAATGAGCTGGAGAAGGTTCGAGATGTCGAACGTACTTTCTTCTGTTCGAGACGTCGAACCTCATTTTCGGGATCTGGAATCGTTGGTTGTTCGAGATGTTGAAACTCGTTCGAGATTTTTCAAGACGTCGAATCGTCTTATCTGGACCCGGAATTCTTTGTTCGAGATGTTAAAACTTGTTGAAGAGTTTTCAAGACGTCGAATCTCAATTTCGAGATCTGGAACCGTTTGTTTTTCGAGATGTCGAAACTTATTCGAGATTTTTCAAGACATCGAATCACCTTTTCGGGGGATCCGGAATAATTTGTTCGAGATGTTGAAACTTGTTCAAGAGTTTTGAAGATCCTTTTCGGGATCTGGAATGCTTTCTTCGAGATGTCAAAACGTCCAAACTCTCTTTCCAGATATTTCAAGATGTCGAATGTTACTTTTTTGGAAATCTCAAATCAATTATTTGAGAGGTCAAAACCACTTCGGGATCTTGAACTGAGGTTGAAACCAGTGTTGAGTCCATGCCCAGTTTGGCAGGTTAGAACCACAGGTTTTGATTCCAGTTTAGCAAAAACCAAACTGGATCTGGGTCTAATTTTGAGAACTGGGTTTGGAACTGAAACTAGGTTCTCAATTTTTTTTCAAGTAACAGAACTGAACTGGAGTTTCCATAATTCTTCTTTTGGGTCAAGATAAGTTTTAATGTAAATGCCAAGGCCACTATGTGACACAACCCCTTGTTCGAGATGCCAAAACTAATTCAGTTTGAGAATTTTCAAGATGTCAAATCTGCTTTTCATGATCCCCAAAATCTTTTTGTTTCTTGAGATGTCAAAACTCACTCCCACATATTTCGAGATGCCAAAACTCGCTCCCACAGCTTTCAAGATGTCAAAACTCGCTACCACATCTATCGGGATGTCAAAAACGGCTATTCGACATCTCGAATCCTGTTTGTTTCGAGATACCTATCAAAACTACTCTGAAGCGAAACGCCTTTTGAGACGTCGACTTCGGCAGAACCGCTGTTTGGTCTTCAGATATCAAAATTCGTCGAACAACTTTTTGAGACGTCGAATCAGCTTTTCAGGACTTCACAAAAACACAGCCTTCCTCGGAAGAAGAAGGGGGTTCTCACGGGGAAGAGTTTGCTCGATAGGGTTTAGGGTTTTGCGGAACCATTATCCACCAGTTGCAAAAGATCCCGCAAGCAGATTTGGCTTTTCAATTCGTATGACTGAGATCTCCACACACATGTTCTTCAGGCGGATCATTATGGGTCCTTGCTGGATTGATTGATGAGCAAAAAGGAAAGAGAAAAAATCGCTAATGAATCTCATCTAGAGATGGAGTCTCTCAGTGAAGAAACAGCATAACAGATCTATTGCATGCTTGCCCACATCTGGAGATTGAAGAAAAGGTCCACGTGCTTGCCATGGTAGTTTTTAAAGAATTCAGGAAGTTGGCCACGAGTGCAGAGATTCTGGTGCACAAAGATTTCTTTGGCTATGGTGGATTTGCAAAACCATCCAGCAAGCAAGCTTTTGGAGCACACCACGTAGAGAAGACATAACCCTCCCTTTTTGTCTTTTGTCCTCAAGTGCTTATGATGCAGCTGCATGTGGGTTGGGGCAAGGGGGGGTCCACAGAAGAAGATTCACTTCTGGTGCCAATGGGGTGAAGGAATCAAAGACCATGGGGAAAGAAAAAAAGCAAAAACCCAGTCAGTCTGACTTCCTGACTACTTTCCCAAATGAATTGGAAACCAAAGGATCTGAAAAAGGCAGCAGCAACACATAATCCCAGTTTTTACACCTTTCTGGCAAATCAGGTAAACCTTGAGAGACCCCACAAAACCCCAAAAAAGAAACGCAAACGTGCACAGCAAGCAAGCAAGCCAAGTAAGTGTCATCCTCATTTCCTGTGTTGTTGCCAATCACTGGCCTCCTTGTGCACTGCCATCTTTTGTATGTAGCTCACAACCTAATGTATCGTCCAAACATAATCCTGTAGTTAGAATCAATCATTTGCTAAAGCTTGAAGATCCTCAGCACAAAGAATCTGAATCCAGATTGATGATAGTTTCAACAAATGATCTGGAATCAGAGAACTCACAATGTCAGGCAACAGGTTTCTGTGATCTGCAGCATGCTATAGTTGCATGAAAAACAGTCAAATGGTAGTGATAAGAGAATAATATAGTGCATAGCAGACATGGTTTCCAAGACAAAAATTCGATGAAGAAAAAAACAGATCAAAGAATCTGCATCAAAATTTACTGAAAAATACCTCCACATTCAAGCTAACCTCAAGCTTCTGATTTGGTGAAGAAATTCTAGAAGCCGGAATCCATCCACATCGTCACTGAGATGAAAGACAGAGAGAAAGAGATACAAACTGTCAGAAATTTCTTTAGTCCTTGATGACATGATACATCAGGTTTACAAAGCTTCTTCCAAAAAGCTTTTCAGAAAATTTGGAAATGAATAGTGCAGGGATGAACATCAGGTCAGAGTGAGACCACGGATTCTTCAGAAGGTGAGCAGGAAAGCATACAAAAGGCAAACTTGAAAAAAGCAGCAGATGGGAAAAGCTCTCAAAGAATTTAGCACAAGTTTCAAAAGCAAAGCAATCGATCGGTACAAGAGGAGCAGGTGATCCTATGAGAACCCTACCTGCAAAGGCTGCTCTTCTTGCATCATTTGTTTGTCAGAAACAAGATCCCATTCACTGGGCACCGCTAAGCCTGTGTCTGATTCCT
>Ga0116227_10015514_pt1 | contig 11260 bp, 9 predicted proteins | sample S1TSphgellanicum_FD_89693 | JGI IMG/M metagenome (GOLD analysis project Ga0116227, IMG submission 89693) | Host-associated microbial communities from peat moss isolated from Minnesota, USA - S1T2_Fb - Sphagnum magellanicum MG | ecosystem: Host-associated > Plants > Peat moss > Unclassified... | reverse complement strand
TGTTATATTATTGCTTTTTATTGATTATTTTTTTTTTTCTTTTTTTCTTCCCCCCCACCCCCCCCCACTATCACCCCCCCCCCCCCCCCCCCCCCCCCCCCCCCCTTCCCCCTTCTTTAATTATATCATCTACATATGAGCATTTCTAGATGGAATTTTGCATGATAGGTTTTTCTAAACCTCAAAAATGTGTAACATGGTCCCCCTTTAGTTTTCCACCTAACTTTGACACCACATCCTTATTTAACACCCCATTGGAAATAATTAAAATCTTAGGGGTTCCATTGGGCACTTCATTTTTGACATCATCCTTCATCAAAAACACCATGTTGGAGCATGTTCAACATGCTAATCTTCTTGTTAGAATGGATGATGTTCAAGTAGCCTTTGAAATTTTAACTCATTGTTTCATGCAATGACCATCATATCTACTACGATGCACACCTTCATATTCCACTTTCATAAAGTTCATTGTTTCTTTTGACTCCTCCTTACTTCAAATGTTTAGGTGCCTTTTGGGTCCAAGATCCTTTGACAACCCAGAATGACATTTAGCCTACAAACAAGCCTTTATCCCAATAGCTTTCAGTGGCATTGGGTTCATACCAATAACCACCATCACCCCATTTACCTATTTAGGGAGCTAGGCCCTTGTAGCTTTCATCATAGCTATTAGTTTTATGGTCGATCAATGTCCCTTCTTTCTTAAAACCTTAGCATGAGTCGACAACAACACCTTCCCTTTCCAATAACACTTCAAGGTGGCTTGCAATCTTCTATCACCGTTAACATGTGCATGTTTTCCTCCCTGTGAACAACTCATCAAACAACAAAAGGTTCAATTTCAAGATTCCATCTTGAAACGTTTACACCATCGTACATTTTCCAGCATGTTCTTTGACAAGATATTTAAAACCCATCGTGCTCAAATTTTATCATGTTTTGGCCCAAGGCAAATGTTTGGCTTATAGTTTGACCAATATTCCCAACCGTTAAATTATTTTCCCCATCTTTCCCCACAACATTATAAACGCAACCAAGATTACCACATCTTTCATTATAAGTATTCTTTGATGCATGTGCACACATCCCATACATTGTATGGGTGTCCATTTTTTACGTTGCACCCATGACAATGAACACATAAGAACCCATGAACATTTTTGTTGCCATTGCATGAAATGTTGGCTTCTATGTGGGACATAAACAACTACATGTGATTCCTTCAACCACATTCAATTTTTTTTGTCGATGAATTAAAATTGTGTTCACCAAATATGGAATTCGCACCTTAGCTAACATTATCATTGTCGATCCAACAAGAGTAGATTTACTTCCTCGATCTTATGCAACTTGAGGATTTGTTGTTTTTGAATCAACTCAAGTGAAAAAAAGAGCTATTGTGACCAACATCCCACATATCAATTCCTCCCTTTAACAATTGAAGTGTTTGGATGTTTACACAAACAATTGATACATATTTACATGATTGTGCCAATGCCATGTGGAACTTCACAAGGCTAGAGGGTTTTCCTCATTCTGTCTTCGTTACATTTATTTGTCAAAAAAATTCAATTACATTACAAATTTCAATTCATCCTCCATTTTAAGTTGAGTGGTAAGCATGGTAAGCCTAATTATTTCCCAACTTCCACCCCTTCAAGACACAACTTCCATCACCGTAATCAACATCTTATAGGTGATTAGTTGTTGAAACGAAAATATTTTGGCATCCAATTTGTGTTAACTTAATGTCTTGGAAATTAATCCTTTTCATTTTATTTTTTCCTTTGTACATTTTCTAAATCATTTTCCCTTGTTTTCAATTTATATCATTCACACAATATAAATGCCCAACATAAAAAAAATCTATTATGGCCTCTTCAAAATTTTCTTTCAACATAAAATTTTGCAAATTTGTCTTCATTATTTGTTCCCCATTTTCTTCAACTCAGCTATTTTCTGTTTGCAACTTTTACATTTTCTATTTTTTCCACATGTTTTTCAATGTTCATTTCATTTTCATTGGTTTCATTTTCTTCAATCAAAATTAAAATTTCATTTTGACTTTACTCCCCAATTTTCTACCAAAATATTACCTACCATGAAGGAGAAATTAGAAATAAATATGCCAACTATCCAAAAATTAACCTAAACATTTACAAGCAATTGAAAAAAAATTTAAAAAAGATGCAATGTGCTAAAAAAATACATAATGCAATTATGCAAATGAAATGCAATGTGTAAAAGAAAAATGTAGTGTGTATAATTAAATGTACAATGTCCAAATAATTCTTGCACAAGACAAATAAACACATTGTCAACCAAAATTTCCCAAAAACATGGATAATTAAAAAAGTTCATCAACAAACAAAGATTGAAAAAAACATATCACCTTCCAAGTTTGGCTTGAAGAACTTGAATTTGGATAGTTCCTCCCACACTTGCAAAAAACTAAAGGGGTGAAATACTAATCTGAAACATGAGGAATAAAAGTAATAATGTTAAACAAAGAATAGTAACATCATGAGTGTAACAAAGAGGTACCTAAGCAAACTGTGTTGAGGATGAATGTGCAAAAAAACAACATTGTTAATCAAGGAGGAACAATGTTGAATAAGGAATATAAAACAACAACATCATGAGCATAGCAAAGAGGTACTTGAGTGAACCATGTCGACAATGAACGAGCAGAGGAGTAGTAGTGTCGAACAAAAAGAGCAACAACGTCAAACAAGGAACAACAACATTGAATAAGGAATAATAATGTCGAGCAAGAGGAACAACATTGTTGAACAACACCATCAAGCAAGAGGAACAACACTGTTGAGCAAGGAGCAATAAGAATTCGAATAAAGAGGACTGAGCAAGGAATGTCAAACAAGGACTAAAGCAAAACAACTACTAACCAAAACAACTAATCAAGTGAAATAATCTAAGAAACAAACAACAAACAAAAAAGATAGCCAAAAAACTCGCACACAATGAAAAAAAGTTCCAAAACACTTGCTTTATATCAAGGAGTATGTGGTGTTGTTTGCTTACTAAACCCTAAACCTAACTCAATAAACTAACTGTTAACTATTGATTAAATTGTAAACTCTACTAAATATTGACACCTTAAACCTTGAAACCTTGACCTTGACTTTTTTTAATACCATGTTAGGGTTTCAATAAAATATAAATTTACATTTGATTAGGGTTTCAAAGGTCCAATTCTCACATTACATAAAACTCTATAGTTGAGTTTTAGTAAAGGCATCACTCAATGTGATAACCTGAAAGTTTCAAACTAAGAACCAACTTAAAACCCTATTTGGTTCTCACATTTTTTCTAATACCCACCCAACACTCGTCAACACAAATATGTCTCCAAACTACAAATAGGTTGGAAAGACAAAATCTTCTTGACATGGAGATTGTTGAAGCAATGATGTGTAAAAGACCTCACTCCCAAAGTGTACAGATTTTGTTTTAGACAAACCCAAGAAATTAAAATGCCAAAGGTTGCTGATGGGGACACCCTCCTCAATAACAAGGTTTTCGAGAACACCATATTCATAGTGATTGGCCCAGGTGGTGACATTAAAAAAGTCTCACTTCATACTCTTGAGTAGTGGACCCTTTTCATGTGTTTTGAAGGAATTGTAAGAAAAAAAAAATTCTAGTGCAAATTTGACTACTTTTGTTAATTTTTTTGGAAAACTTGGCCAAATTTTTTATGTCATAGAATTGAAAGAAAAAACGCTGATCTTGAACAAAACTTTGTGTTTGTTTTTGCGTCGAAGAAATTTTGGAGGTGACGCAATTTTGCGATCTCCCCTTTTTTTTCTTCTCTGGTGAAGTAAGTTGGCAGATTTGCAGACTCAGATCTTGAACACCCAAGTGGCATAATCAGTCAACACCCAAGTGGCATCATCCAAGTATAGAGAGAGAGAGAGAGAGAGAGTGAGTGAGTGGGTTGGAAAGGGTTGTGGAAGAATCATCACGTTTTCTCTCACATTCGGCTGTTTTTTGCAGCTGTAAAATTGCACAACAAAAGCTTGTAAAGGTCCTGTGCATTACCCATCGCCCCACAAAATACATCCTTTCACACTTTTGCCTCTGCAGTTGGAGACCCAAAGAAAAAGCTGTACAAGAATTTTTCATCAAACAGAAGAACAAGTAGAAAGAAGAAGAGCAACAAGGAGAACAAGAACAAGCAGAAGGAGAACAAGAACCGGAAGAAAAGGAACGAGACGAACGAGAACGAGGACAAGTGGGGGATGTGTTTGGAGTGTGTTTGAGCAAGAGGGGGATTAGGAAACTTAGGGAGGGGAGGAGAAAGAGAGAGAAGAGTGTGATTCCGATGGCGGGGACGATGGTGGCAGGGTGCGGTATAATAAGACCCGGAATGGCAATCTGGTGTTCCTCGTCTGCCATGCGAGGAGGAGGAGGAGGAGGAGGAGTGCTTCAGCAGTTTCTTCTTCGTTTCCGTTCGACATCGTCTTACGCCTCAGGAGGAGGAGGAGCTAGGCGATCGCTCACCGCCATTGCTGCAGCTCCAGACTCCGACAGCAAAGAGTAGTGTTCTCTGTCTCTCTTTCATATTGAAATCTGAATGAGGAAACAAACTGTACATGATGTTGAGGATCAAGAACTGCTACCACTCCAGAGAGACAATATTGTTCAAGCTCTTTTTTTCTGAATCCTTACAGGAAGATTTGATGATGATGAAGAAGCAGCAGCAGCAGCATGAGAGAATTCGTGTTAAATTGATTATTAGGGTTTAAGCACTTACTTAGGGTTTGCATGAGAACTGACAAGTAAAATCTCTTGTTATTCTTTTCTCTTGTGAAACTCTTTTTCTGAATTCTTACAGGAAGATTAATGATGAAGCAGCAGTATGAGAATTTGGGTGAAATGAATTATTAGGGTTTGCATGAGAACTGACATGGTAAATCTCTTGTTGTTTTTTTCTTCTTCCTCCCTTCCCTTCCCTTCCCTTTCGATGCATGTGGAGAAGGTACATAATAGTTGGAGGAGGCAATGCTGCGGGATATGCTGCCAAGGCCTTTGTTGAAAATGGACTTGAGAAAGGAAAGCTTTGCATTATTGCCAAAGAGGTTTTTTGTTTTCCACCTTAAACCCTTTGTTTTTGCTTTCTTTCTTTCTTTCTTTCCTTTCTGTTTGTTTCTCATTCCAAAAGGACCTTGGGAGTTGTTGTTGCAGCACTAGATTGATCAAGTGCTTGATTGAGCTCTCTATTCACACTTGATTTGTGGTGTCTTGTATCCATCTACATCTGTATTTTGTTGCAGTTGAAAGTGTTGTCATAGTTTAGGTGTCTCTTGTCCATCTCCATCTGTATTTGCTGCAGAATTCAATGCAAATCAGGAACCCATGTGCTCTAGAACCCATGCAATGTCTAACAATTCTGAACTACAAACTCATCAATGATTCTCAAACCAACTTTTTTCCTGATTTGTATGCAGCAAGTAGCTCCATATGAGCGCCCAACACTGACAAAAGCCTATTTGTTTCCACCCGATAAAGGTCCAGCAAGGCTTCCAGTATGTGCTGTTGGCTGTTTCTCTGCAAAGTAATACTGTTTTGGATAGGTTGTTCTGTGCATAATAATTAGCTCTTTGTTTTGAGTGTGTTGTGGCTAGCAAATTTGCATCTGTCACCTGTCTCTGTATTTGTGACTAGCAAACAATGGATGATCTTTCCCTGCTAAGGGTATTGAAAAATAGGGCAGAACGTTGCAGGTTTTGGAATTTATGAGTGAACCTTTGTTGCATTCTGGTGTTTGCTTAACTCTTTGGCTGTCAGGGTTTTCACACGTCTGTAGGAGGAGGGGGTGAGCGACAAACTCCTGAATGGTATGCTGAAAAAGGAATTGAGGTAAATTTGGAAAATTTGAATTCAAGCCCCATGGAACAAGGATAGAGGCAATGTGGTCTGAGTGTACCTATTTGAGATTCAATGCCAAAAGCATGACAAGGCTTGCTGTCCAGGGAAGCTCTTTGGAATGGTTTCTGTGTGGAAATTAGACCTGATGTGGATGAGTTTTGAATGGGAAGGTGCAACCCACAATTTTTGGCAGTCCCTGACAGTCTAAAACACTTGGATGGACTTGGGGATGTGCAGGTTCTTTACAAGACATCTGTGACATCAATGGATCTTCATGCTAAAACAGTAAAAACCTCTTCAGGAAAAAGTCTACATTATGACAAACTCATCATTGCCACTGGTGCTACTGCTTCCAGGTGAGTTCTTTCCTTGCTAGAGAGTGGTATCCATAGTTAGGCCAACAACCAGTTGCTGGTTTCCCTGCAACAGATCAACCTGGTCTAAGGTGCCAGCACTCAAGGTCTCATTGTTGTTTCCTCATAGAATTTGGGTGTAGACCACAGGCCAGGAATTCTGTACTTTTTATGGGCATGGTGTGGTGGGTTGTGTGTTTTATGTTTTATGGGCATGACTTGGAAGATTTGGTAGGCCCTCTTTCCATGTTCAAGCCTCTAATGGTCAAGGAGATTCTATGTGGATTTTTGGCAGATTACCAGAATCCATTGGTGGGTCACTGCCTGGAGTTTACTACATTCGAGAGGTTGCTGATGCCGATGCACTTGTCAACACTTTGGTAAAATTCTTGCAGACCAAGTTATCTCTCATCAAAGTTATGAGATGCTGTTGCTCCCACATATTTCATTCATGCATGCACATAGTTGTCATGTGTCATGTGTCATGTGTCATGTGTCATGTGTGTATTTTGTAGTGGCAAGTGCCTGCTACTGTAGATAGTAATTCTTTTGGAGAGGTTTGGTTGACATCTTGACAAGACAAAGCATCAGGGTTTGTTGATGTTGTGAAATCTGGAAGGGCAGAGCGAAAAGAAGAAAGTGGTGGTTATAGGGGGTGGCTACATTGGCATGGAAGTGGCAGCTGCATTAACAGCATGGAAAATTGACACCACGGTGTGTGTTATGTAATTTTTCCTTTTGAAATGTTTATCTTGGAGTGGCATCCTTTGTGTAATAGGATGGAGAAGAAAATCCTTGTCAAGTAATTGAGATTGATGAGCATTGAACCCTGGTGGGTTCAGGTTATTATTCCAGAGCAACATGTGATGCCACGTCTTTTTACAGCAGGAATTGCCAAAAGATATGAGGAATTATATGAGAAAAATGGTGTGAAGTTTGCAAAGGTGTGATACCTTTTTTCTTCACATTTGCATTCCAATAATTAAGATCTAAGAACAGAGAGGATCCACCATACTGGCCAGATGCTACAAGAATGGCTTCTCGAGTTCATGTTTCTGTATGCATGCATTATGCATAAAGTCATCAAGATGTGGAGTTACATTGAACTGGAAAGGGATGTACTGAAAGTATGCAGGGAGTGTCAGTGAAAAAGCTAACAGCTGGGCCTAACGGTCAAGTAGGTGCTGTGGAGCTCTCTGATGGCACAGTTCTAGATACAGATTTGGTAAGGACACTAACTCCTAATATCCTAGTCATATTGGCTAGCCATTGAACAGGACTAGATTGTCCTCTGTATGTGATTGTTAGCTTTACACTGTTGACTCTTCACCAATGCTGAAAGCAGGATTTCTGCTTTTGTTTGATTTTCAGATGTAAGGAACTGTAACTATTTTATTCCATTACCACATGTTGGGTTGGTCCTGATTCTGATAGGTTACTGTATGTTATGGGCATCTGTTGTGGGAAGGTCGTGGTGGGAATCGGTGCCAAGCCTACCATTGGCCCTTTTGTTGAAGCTGGCCTCAAAAGTGCTGAAGGAGCAATTGAGGTACTCTTTGAAATTGTCCAAATTTTCAATCTTGGGCTTGTATTTCAGTGCTACTCTCAGGGTCATGACATTAACATGTCTCTCTTTCTTTCTTTCTTTCTTTCTTTTCTGGACTGAGGGAGTTGATTTACAAATTTGGATTTGCTCTCTAGGTTATGTTTGTGTTCCAGGCTAATTGACACAGAGTATCTATGTGAAAAGGTTGATGGTCAGTTCCAGACAAGCTCTCCAGGAGTATATGCTATTGGTGATGTGGCAGCATTTCCTCTCAAGGTTATTGTTGGAAACCATTACTCACACCCTAAATGAAGTTCTTGCTGGTCTGCATTTTATCACCTTGTGAAGTGATATTTGTGTTTTCCCAAATTTCGGGAATCTAGCATATTTTTTGCAGTAAATAATAGGAAATACTTTGTTTCCTATTGGCTTGACTAGTGCCATACCTTGCAAAGTCTGATGCGGGATTGTTATATTCAACACACATCTAGCTTTCCCTGCTAGAATTTCATTTGATTCTTGTACTAGTTTGCTGACTCGCTGTTTCCAATGTGTTGGGTCTTTTATTTCCTTCAGCTGGGATTTTTGTTCTCTCATGCTTTAACAGAGTAAAAGGAAATGAAGGTCTTTGATGATTTTGAGTTGTGTCTAAAGATATACAATAGGAGAACAAGGGTGGAGCATGTAGACAATGCCCGCAAGTCAGCCACTCACTGTGTAAATGCTCTTTTCAAGGGCTCTTCAGAACCGTAAGTAATGCTGCCCTCTGATGATCTTAGAAATTGCTGAATTGATAAGCAGGCATTTAGATTCTCTGTCTAGCAGGCTCTTATTCTGTGGGTGCCTGCTATGAAAACAATGATTTCATATACATCTGTAAATTGCATAACCTCCAGCAATGATTGTGGAAATGTGAGCTATGGTTGGATTGTTACCTGGATGATCTGCTATGGATATCAGGGTATCAGGTTGTACATGTTAAGCCATTGTAGACATGCAGAAAATGTTACCTTGTGTTTTTTTGGGCCTGTGAGAAAGATTCATAACACTGTTGAAATCCTTACAAGAGTTTTAACTACTTGGGCCAGGTATGATTATCTACCTTTCTTCTACTCGCGTGTATTTGAGGCACCAGGAAGTGAGCGCAAGGTTTGGTGGCAGTTTTACGGAGATAATGGTACATGCTTTCTTGGTGAACTGTAATTGGATTGATCTGAACTTCTTAGTTGTCGGATGATGAAAGTAGTAGTGTAATTGGGGACAATGGACCATGTTTCTCTTTGCATCTTGATGCTCTGTTTGTGACTTCCTTCTTTAGTGGTAGAAGTTTTGCATATTTATGCCATGGGTCTTCTTCCAATGTACACTTGCAGTAGGGGAGACAGTTGAGATCGGTGACTTCAACCCCAAGTATGCCACATTTTGGATTGATAAAGGTAAGATCTCCTTGTCTCTCAAGCAACCTTTGAACCATAAGAAGCATTGAGGCATTTTTGTAATTTATATGGTTCACTTGCTTGTAAAATGTCAATAGACATGCTGACCTTATTCATGCAAGGAAAATACACAAATTGTGTGCAAAGGGCTTACAATAATACAGAGTTCAACGCTCTTATTAGATGGTCAAGCAGTCTGAAGTTGGTCTAAACCTTAAATCTCAGAGGTTTAATTGGCCATGTGTCCTATTTCTGGTATTGGTAAAATGTAGAGCAATCAAATCCTGAACCTGGGTGCAACCACTTCTACATCAGAAGTGCAAAATGGAAATTTGTATGTCTTTGTTGAAATGCATACCTGGTACAGAAATGCTTGGAAGCTCAAGAACAGTACATACTGTTGAGCAACTGTGATTTTTTGAATTTGGTGGGTATGAAGTACTCTATGATTTGTGAAGCCAAACTGGAAAGTTTCATTGAGAGTGGATTTGTAGTTTGGTTTCCACAGGTCTCTTGAAGGGTGTGTTTTTGGAAAGTGGAAGCCCTGAGGTAACGTTCTCCTTCTCTTCTGCTGTAGTCAGTTCAGAAGCAAGACTTGCAGACTCATTGATCTCTTGTTTTGAGAAGTTGTGGTAAAATGGGTAGTATAGATTGTTTAAATAGAAACTTGAATAGGTGAGAAAAGGGGTTTTCTGGTTGGGTAGGAATTTGCATTGCTCCCGAAACTGGCAAGGGCACAGCCAGCAGTAGACCGTAAAGCACTGGCAGGTGCCTCATCAGTGGAGGAGGCTCTGAGTATAGCCCAGAAGAGTACTGTTGCATCATGAACTGGACCAAGAGAGTTGAAATGCTAAAATTGAACATTCGAGCACAAGTGCCCATAGGAGGGGGTGCTCCTTGTGGAGGACTAATACTTGGACACAAAGCTGTTGAAATGGCAACAGATCACAATTTTGTACAGGTGGGAAAGTGGGTTTCAAATCTGATACCTGGGTTAGATTTCTCTATGGAAAATTGTAGGAAGCTATTATCATCCAAATTAGCATTTCCATGTTCCATTTTCAAGTCATTTAGTTAAATTTAGTGTTGGAAGTTGGATGTCTTGAAGCTTGTGTCTTTAAGAAGAGCAAGATTCAGGTTGTACATTGATGCAAACCCTTACACAACCTATGGCATTGATACTAGCCATTGCAGCTTGAAATTCCAGAACATGAATAAAATCCAACCAAATTTCTTTCAAAGCATTATGGTGGTTGTTGCAAGCCAAATTGCTAAGGAAAAAAAAAGATGTGATGACTCTCGCAAAGCATATTCTCTTCGGGAAACTACTTGCAATCAATTTCTGCCTGGAGGTATGTTACACCTCCAAGAGAGTCTAGGATTTCTCTACCTTAAATTGTTTTCCCAAGTCTATTATTTTTGCAACATTTTTTTTTAATATATTTTTCAAGCTTTGCGATGATTAAATAATTGATCAACAACAACCCATTGACTTCAAATAGTTCATCCAATTCACATGATGCAAAATCTTTTAAACTTGTTTCCATTCATATAGTGTCTAACTAAATTTGGATTATATAATAACAATCTATCAATGATTGGTTCATGTTTTAGTTTTCTTTTAAAACTTTTATATTATATATTTTTATGTGTTTTTTGTTTTTATTATTATTATTTATAATAAAATAAAAGTGTTTCTTTTTCACTTTTGTATTTTTGTTTATGTGGATGCAAGTTTGAAGTTTAGAGAAAGAAGACACACCTCATTCTTTTTCAAGTAGGATTTTTTTTCATTATTATAAGTTTTATTTTTTCTCATTTTCTACTCTTTATTTGGTTTCTTCTTTTTTATAATTTTTTTTTCTCTTAAAATTATTTTATTGTATTTCCCTTTCCTTGCAGGAATGGATTGAATGTAGCTGCAACTCATGGGCTTTGAGAGTGAATTTAAATTCTTCAAGAAAGAATTCAAGACGGTTAAGTTCTGATCAAGACCCATTATTCATGATCAGTTCTCTACAGAGAATCTT
>Ga0116227_10015513_pt1 | contig 11260 bp, 9 predicted proteins | sample S1TSphgellanicum_FD_89693 | JGI IMG/M metagenome (GOLD analysis project Ga0116227, IMG submission 89693) | Host-associated microbial communities from peat moss isolated from Minnesota, USA - S1T2_Fb - Sphagnum magellanicum MG | ecosystem: Host-associated > Plants > Peat moss > Unclassified... | reverse complement strand
TCCATATTGGCCTTGATCTTGTGCATGGGCACATGGCCCGGCCCTTCGATCATCACCTGCACGTCGTGCTTCCAGGCGATCTTCGTCAGCTCGCCAAGCGTCTCCAGCTCTGCGAACTGGGCGGCGTCGTTGGCGTCGGCGATGGAGCCCGGGCGTAGGCCGTCGCCCAGGCTGAACGAGACGTCATAGGCGGCCATGATCTCGCAGATGTCTTCAAACCGCTCGTAGAGGAAGTTTTCCTTGTGGTGAGCCAGGCACCACTTGGCCATGATCGAGCCGCCGCGGGAGACGATGCCGGTGACGCGCTTGGCGGTCAGCGGGATGTAGGGCAGGCGCACGCCGGCGTGGATGGTGAAATAGTCCACCCCCTGTTCGGCCTGCTCGATCAGAGTGTCGCGGAACACCTCCCAGGTCAGGTCCTCGGCGACGCCGTCGACCTTCTCCAGCGCCTGATAGATCGGCACGGTGCCAATGGGGGTGGGGCTGTTGCGCACGATCCATTCGCGGATGTTGTGGATGTTGCGCCCGGTCGACAGGTCCATCACCGTGTCGGCGCCCCAACGGATGGCGAACACCATCTTCTCGACCTCTTCCGCCACCGTCGAGGTGACGGCCGAATTGCCGATATTGGCGTTGATCTTGACCAGGAGGTTGCGGCCGATGGCCATGGGCTCCAGCTCGCCGTGGTTGATGTTGGCAGGCAGGACGGCGCGGCCTCGGGCGATCTCGTCGCGAATGAATTCGGGCGTGACTTCGCGCGGCAATTCCGCGCCAAACGTCTCGCCATCGTCAAAGATCAGGTCGGCGATCATCTCGCGGCGCAGGTTCTCGCGGATGGCGACGAACTCCATCTCCGGCGTGATGATCCCCCGACGGGCATAGGCCATCTGGGTGACGGTCTGGCCGGGCTTGGCGCGCAGCACGGGCGGCCGATTGGGGAACTCAGGCACCAGGTATTTCTCGGAGACCTTGCCGTTGTCCTCCGGCTTCACCGCGCGGCCGGGGACCGCCTCCACATCGCCACGCGCAGCGACCCAGGCGTCGCGGGGCCGCGCCAAGCCGCGCTCGATATCGACCTGCGCCTCAGGGTCGGTGAAGGGGCCCGACGGGTCGTAGATCGTCACCGGCGGCTCGCCGGCGGACTCGTGCACGCGCACCTCGCGGAAGGGCACCCTTATGTCTGGATAAAGCACGCCCGGCGCATAGACCTTGTGGGAGCCGAGGATTTCACCCGTCGCGACCTGACCGGCGGGGATGATGCGGGGCGTGGGGGCGTTCATGCGGCTTTCAGCCTCTAGCTCAAGGCGGCCGGCCGGCGTGGGGATGGATAGGGGGCGTCTGAAGCGGCCCGCATCTCTCCCTTCGCCGGCATGACCCGGATCAGGTTCGTCGGGTCGCGGGCTTAACCCGCCTCTCAGCCGCATAGACAGCGCGGCTCCCCGGAGAAGTGATCAATCTAGACGGACCAGCCTAGGCGTCAAGCATAGCCGCAGTGGCCCTATTATTCCGTCTTGCCCGGACTTGTTCCGGGCATCCATAGCGCGACCGTCCAACAACCAAATGGGCGTCAAGCATCGCGCCATGAACCCAGGCCGCTAGCGCAGGGGGCCGCACCATCTGATGGCCATTCGGCAGCTCATAGGTCGCGCCATGGATGCCCGGAACAAGTCCGGGCAAAACGGGATAAATGGGCGTTTTCTAGGTCAAGCAGATCACAACGATCAGTAAGGCGCGACCCAAGGACCGGGCGGCGGGGGCGGGGGCGGATAGCCGCGATAGACATAGACCGGTCGCGGCCCATAGGGCGCGCGGACATGATAGCCATAGGCCACCATGCACTGAGCGTAGATAGTGTTGTAGCGGTGCTGAAGCTGGTGGGCGGTCTGGGCGCCGGAGTCGCTTCCGATCGCGCTCCCGAACAGGAGACCGGTCCCGGCCCCAATCGCGGCGCCGGGGCCAGCGGCGTGGCTGGCGCTGCCGATCAGGGCGCCGGCGGCGGCCCCCACGGCCGCCCCCGCGACGGCCCCGCCGACCGCGTGGGACTGGGCGGCGTCGCCCGGGCTTTCGCCGGTGTCATGGGCGGCGACGGCGCGGCAGTAGTCGTCATGCTGACGGAAGTTGGGGTAGGTTTCGCCCGGATGCGGCATGGCGATGACGGTGGGGCCAGCGGGCGGCGTCGCACAGGCGCTAAGGCCGGCGGCGGCGGCCAAAACCCAAGCCGCTGATCGGGCCGGACGCAGACACGTCGAGCATATCTTCATGGCTTACTCATATGTTTTCGTTGACGAAAAAACCGTCTTTCGATGTTTATCGGACGTTTGCTGAACCCTGGGTGAATGGACGCGAACGGTCGGCGGTCGCGTCGAGCTCATAGATGTCGAAGGCGTCGATCCGGCCGACGATGTGGGAAATCGGGTGATATCGCGCCGAGATCGCACGCTCGATCGCCGCCCAGCGAACGGGTGTGTCGCAAATGTAGCCGACCGAGCGATCCGCCACCACTAGGAACCGCGGACGGGCGTTCAGGGTCTGGCTCAATTGGGCGAGCCCTACGCCCGGAAAATCGCAGGTAAGGTGCATGGGGTGGAAATAGGGGGTCGGCGGTGTGAGGCCCGTCAGGCCGTAGAGCCAAAGCCCACGGTTGAGCACCAGAAGACGGTCGCCAGCGCCTGGGCGCCGAAGCTGGATCGCGCGCGCCGCGGCGTGCAGCGCCGGCAGGTCGTCCCGATAGGCTGAAGCCGGGTTCGCGGCCGCATAGCTGGCGGCGCTCGCAGCGACCACGGCGCCGGCGAATATGGCCCAGCGGAAGCGAACCGGGCGGCGCTCTAAAAGGAGCGCCAGAGCCGCCCCGCTCAGCAACAGGAGCGGCGGCAGTTCGCAAGCCAGATAGCCGGAATAGCTGGCGCGCTGGAGGAAGACGCCGACCAGGGCGGCGGCGAACCAAAGTCCTAAGAGATCGAGCCGCGCTTGCGGCAAACGCGCCATGATCTGGCGACGCCTCAGAGCCGCAACGGCGGCGAGCGCCAGAGGCGCCAGCAGGTAGCGCTGCATATGGACCAGACGCATGAGGGTGTCGGCCAACCCGAGGCCTTCCGGACCATTCCCCGCCCGAGCAAGCGCCAGGACAATCGTCTGCTGGATCAGGGCCGGCAGCGCGTGAGCCCCGGCGAAATAGGCGCAGACGGCCAGGCCTGGGATCGTGGCGCAAACCCCAAAGCAAAGCGCCGAGCGGACCCTGCGCCCGGCTCGCAAGCCCTCCCGGAGGAGCCAGCCAAATAGGGCGATGGTTTCGAAGGCGCACGGCTGCTTGATCATGCACGCGCAGCCCGACGCCAAGCCCGCCAGCGCGATCCAGCCAAGCCGCCGCCCCTGGGACGTCAGTACGGCCGCCACAGCCCAAATCTGCAACGGCTCCAACACGGCGTAGGCGACATTGTCGACCGTCCAGGCCGAAAAGGCGGGGTAGAGGGCGCAGGCCCAAAGACCTATTCGCCGGTCGCCCATAAGGATCGCCAAACGATAGAGGCCCAGCATGGCCGCCGCATCGCCCAAGATCGATACGGCGTGCAGGACCAGGGGATTGTTTCCGCCCAAGAAGACCGGCCCTAGAAGGGCGATGAAGACGCCGGGCGGCTTCACATCGAAGGCGCCTACATAGGGCAACCGGCCATGAAGCCACTGGTCGGCGATCTGAGCGAAGAAAACGTCGTCTCCGCTCGCCAGTTCAAAGAAGGGCGAGCGCACCAGGGCGGCCCAAGCCAAGGCCATAAGAAAAATGACGCCCCACTGCTGCGAAGCCTTGTCCACCGTGGGTGAGACGATGTCTCGCGTGACCGCGCCCGAATTGGCGACCCGCAGGGAATCCGACCAGGCCATGCGAACCCCTCCAGCGGCAAGCGCCCCCTTGAACGCGGCCCTTATGGCCAGAGGCGGCTTGCGATCCGGTTAAGCGGCGTCGCATTGGGTCAGTGCAAGGCCGCGTCCGCCGCAGCTTGCGCCTTGGCCAGATCCATATGCCGGGCCTTCCAGTCCATGGCCCGCTGCACGCGGCGGCGAACGCTGGGGTGATCGTAGAAGATGAATTCTTCCAGCCAGGACGGCGAGTCGGCGCGGTATTCGATGGTCTTCACCAGGGCTTTCGACAGACCGTCCGGCTCGTGCGCCACGCGAAGCGAAAAGGCGTCGGCGTCGGCCTCCTGAAGCCGCGAGAGGGTGCTGTTCAGGGGCGTAGCGAGGAGCGTCAGGGTGGCGACAAGCGCGATCAAGGCCGGCAGGCCCGCCGGATCGGCGATCCCCGCGGCGCCCGCGCCGAGCCAGCGGTTGGCGGTCGGAAAGGCGAGGCTGATCAGGCCGAGGCCCACGAGCGACAAGATGGCGGAGGCGATAGCGCCCAAGATGATATGGCCGCGCTTGTAATGACCCATCTCATGGCCGACCACGCCGCGCACCTCGGGGATATCGGCGTTCTTTTTGAACATCACGTCGCTCATGGCGACCCGGGCCGAGCCGAACAAACCCGACACATTGGCCGTGTAGCGGTTCGACTGTTTTGATCCGTTGTAGATGTAGATCTTGTCCGAGGGCACGCCTGCGGTCTTGGCGAGCGCCACGACAGCGTCACGGGTCACGCCCGGCGGCGCGGGCGTGAATGTGTTGAAGATCGGCTCGATCAACACCGGCCCGATCACCAGCATAAAGACCATGAAGATCGCCACAAGTCCGCCCGCCCAGGCCCACCAGGCGCGAGGCGCACGCCGGATGAGGGCGTAGAGCGCGATCAAAAACACGCCGATCAAAACACTGCCGATGGCATCGCCGATGAGCTGTTCGCCGAGCCATCCGTCGAACGGCTGGCTGGTGAGACCATAGCCCTTTTCACGCCACCAATTGGCATAGGCGTTCCAGGGCAGCTCCAGCACATCGTCGGCCACGCCGAAAATAAGGGGCAGGAGGAAGCTGACGAGAATCGGACGCGGCCCCTTGCGCGTGATCGCCGCCTCAGTTCGGTTCAGCACTCGGCTTCGAGCGATCAGCCAGCAGGCGGCGACGGTGACGAGCCAGCCCCAGAGCAGCAGCCAGTGGCCGCCTTGGGTATAGTGAATGGCCTTGAGATGGGCGGCCGGTGGGAGGACGGCTAAAAAGGCGTCCGTCGCGGCCTTTGCATCGAACGGAGTCGGGCTTACGATCATCGCCATGGCCTTGCGTCCTCGACGACGGTATTGTCCAATGCGTTATGGACAAGCCTGACGCGCACCGCAAACCGGCTTCCCTTAAACCGTTGCGTCTGAAGGTATAACGGCGCCCCATGCATGGCCCCACCGCCCCGTCACGCCGGGCGCTCTATCCCGAGACGGACCCGTTCAATTCCGGCTTTCTGGCTACGGGATCGCCCCACGACATCTATTTCGAGGAGTGCGGGGCGCGCGACGGCAAGCCTTGCGTGGTGCTGCACGGCGGCCCAGGCGGCGCGATCAATCCCACGATGCGCCGGTTTTTCGACCCTGCGCGCTGGCGCATGGCCTTGTTCGATCAACGCGGGTGTGGACGCTCCCGCCCCCACTCCATGCTCGACCAGAACACCACCTGGGACCTGGTCGCCGACATAGAGCGCCTGCGCGTACGGCTGGGCGTCGAGAAATGGACCGTGTTCGGCGGCTCCTGGGGCTCGACCCTGGCGCTCACCTATGCGGTCACCCACCCCGAGCGGGTCGAGGCGTTGATCCTGCGCGGCGTGTTCCTTTTGACCCGGCGCGAGATCGAGTGGTTCTACCAGAACGGCGCCTCCATGCTATTCCCCGACGCCTGGGAGCGGTTTTTGGCCCCGATCCCCGAGGCTGAGCGCCACGATCTGGTCGGCGCCTATCATCGCCGCCTGACCGACCCCGACCCTGCGGTTCAGATCGAAGCGGCTGCGGCCTGGAGCCGATGGGAGGGAGACACCCTCTCTATCCGCGGCCCCGAAGCGCGCCCCTCCAAGTTCAACGAAGAGACCTTCGCCACGGCCTTCGCCCGCATCGAATGCCACTATTTCGCCAACGGCGGCTTCTTTGACTACGACGGCTGGCTGCTGGATCAGGTGGGTCGCCTGGAAAACATCCCCGGCTGGATCGTCCAGGGCCGCTTCGACGTGGTGACACCGCTCGACGCCGCCTGGCGCCTGAAACGCGCCTGGCCCAAAGCCAACCTCGATATCATCTGGGACGCCGGCCACGCGTCTACGGAGCCCGGCACGATTAGCGCGCTGGTGCGGGCGACGGATGCGGCGTTGGGGGTTTGAGGGGGCGAAGGCGGATGCGGAGGGCGCCATAATGGCCAAGCGTCATATAGCAGAAGGTCTTGCCGCCGCCGCACTGCTGACAGGTTGCGCCCTCAATTCCACGGTCGCGGTCTCGCCCGACCATCCGGCTCCTATTCCGGGACGCGCCGTCATTGTGTTCGCCGTCGCGGCCCAGAGCCTGCCGCCGCAAAATCTAAACGCCGTGCAACTGGATCGATATGATCTCGTGAAACAGCAAATCACCGGAGGGTGTTTTTTATTCGAGCGGGTTATCGGCGAGATCATACCGACAGAGCCGGGGCAGAAGCGATATTTCGCTTTCGCAGTGGCTCCAGGCGCTTACACGTTCAGCCGTTTCAACAATGCCGTTCTGGACGGACCTTCCCGAGCCTTTATCGCGCCATCCGGGCAGGTCACCTATATCGGAGACTTCACGTATCGCGACCCGCAATCCGTGCGACGGGTTAGGCGCGATGACGCGCTTATACGGCCGGACGATAGACACATAACCCTTAGCACGGACCTCGTAACCGCAGAGAAGGCCACGGGTGCGAGACTGGTCCCCGCCAAGGTCGTGGATGTGGCCCCACCGCGCGCGTTTGTTTGCACGCCCTAAATTTACAGCCCACATCGCCGCTATGCCGCAAGCCATGAGCGCACTTTACCGGCCAATCAACTCCTCTCCACCACATCGAGGCGTCGATCACGCTGGTGCTTTAAGACTGCCGCCTTCAACGTGTCGAAAAGATCGACCGGCAAAAACCCCCAGTGAAAAACATGCGGTCGACCTCGTGAGACGGGCCTTAGATCGTAGCCCGGCCAAATGAAGCGGTTCAGCTCGTCGGTGATGATCCAGGATGGCGCTGCATCCAGCCCCAAGCGCCGCTTCACTGCTGGCGGAAGTTCAAGCGCCGCCCCAGTTATTGGTCGTATGTGGGTGATCGGCGCGACATAGACCAGCGTATCGCCATCCTCGTCCCTGGTCGCAACGACAATGGCGCAAGGCCGGTCTTTCCGTCCTTCAGTCTGACCTGCCCGCTGCTGGTTTCGCCAGAGATAGGCATAAGAAATGACTAGGCCCGGCGCAGGCGTCGGCAGCGCCACAGGATCAGGCGTCGTCGCTCAGGGTGTACCGGTGCTCAAGCGGAATTTCCGCTGCCGCGATCAGAGCAACCTCTTGATCGCTCAAATCGGCGGCCAGGATGGCGTCCCTCCGGCCTTGCTTCAGCGCATGAAAGGTCTGAGCCGACACAATATAGACCGTCTCGCGACCGTACTTCGTCACCCGAACCGGCTCACTCAGAGCCCGATCGTGGAAAGCTCCGAAATTCTTCTGAACCTCAGACGATGGCGCTGTGATGGACATGCCGGCCTCCGGAACTTAGGTATATTACGGAAAACGCGGGCGCACCGCAAGCGGCAGTCAAAATCCGGGCTGCGTGCGCCAGATCATAAATTGGTTTCGGCGCGCAGCGGCGAGAGACTCATGCCGACGTAGGGAAATGGCCTTCATCAACGCCCGCTCATTGTTGCTTAGCAAGCTAACGTTGATTTGTGTGACGCAGATACGTAACCTGCACGCAAGGAGTAGCGCGATGGCCTCTAGTCCTGGCAAGGTAGCCGCTTCGAGTCCAAATGGAGATGTAATGATGAAGTCGGCTGAACTCGCCGAACGCGTGGCGGCCGCCGACCCCAAGCTCACGAAGGCTCAGGCCGAGGAGTTGGTCGAGACCGTGTTTGAAGGAATCCGCGCCGCCGCGCTGAAGGGCGAAGAAGTTGCGCTGCCAGGCTTCGGCAAATTCAAGGTCCAGGACAAGCCCGCCCGCATGGGTCGCAATCCCCGGACGAAAGGGCCTGTTCAGATTGTCGCAAAGATCGCCAAATTAGATGGAGATAAGCGCTCTCCGCCGAAGGCCGGCGCCGCCGCTGTACTAGAGGAGGCGCGTCGCGCCGGCCTGCTCGATGGCGACAGGTCCGAGCACGTCAGCTTCAGGGCGCCCAAGGCGCTGATCGAGGCGGCGATGCGGGAGAGCGGCGTGACCAAGCCGACCGAACTCGGGCTTCTGGCGCTTGCGATGCTGGCTCAGCCCGACCCGACCGCGAATTTCCTGAAGGCTACGCGAGGCAAGCTGGGGCCGGATCACCAGCTTGACTATTGACCTCGCGGCCGGTCTGCGTCGGATCAAGGCGGAAAAGCAGCGCGCGCAACTCAGGCCCCGGCCCGCGACAGCGCTCGTCTCGGCGGCTGATGTAACCGGAGATGGCCGTGCGACGCTCCTGCTCGACACGAACGTCTATATCCATTCCGCCGCGGGCGTCTTGCCCCAAGCGGTAGAAAGGCTGCTGGATAGAGGGCTGCTGTTTCATTGCGCCGTCTGCGTTGCTGAAATCACCACCGGCGTGGCCAACGCCGATCCGGCGCACGCGGGCTGGAAACCGCTTCGCGATCACTACACCGCGCTCATCGCCAGCATTCCAACGACCCGGCTGCTGACGCCGGACCTCGAAACCTGGTCCCAGGCCGGATTGATCTCCGGAACCTTGGCGAGGACGCAAAATTACCAACGCCATCAGCGCAAAGACTGTTTGAATGACGCGCTGATTTTTCTAACGGCCGCGAAGGCCGGACTGCCGGTGCTGACCGCTAACCGGGACGAGTTCGATCTGATTCAACAACTCGCCCCGCACGGGCGCTTCATTCACTTCTAACGTCGGTCGCTACCGTAAGCCCACCCGCCCCGGCCACAGCCCTACCCGCTCCCGCACCTCCTTCACCGTCGCCTCGGCGATGACGGCGGCCTTCTCCGCGCCCGCAGCGAGTACACGGTCGATCTCGGCGGGGTCGGCGATCAGGCGGCGCATGGCGTCGCCGACGGGGCGGAGCGTTTCGACGGCGACGTCAGATAGAGCCGGCTTGAAGGCGCCAAAGCCCTGGCCGCCGAACTGCGCCAGGACGTCGGCCTTGGTGCAGCCGGCGAGCGCCGCATAGACGCCGACCAGGTTGTCGGCTTCAGGTCGGCCGACCAGGCCCTCAACCGTTTCGGGCAGGGGTTCGGGATCGGTTTTGGCGCGACGGATCTTACTTGCGATCTCGTCGGCGCCGTCCAGGAGGTTGATGCGGCTCTGGTCCGAGGGATCGGACTTGCTCATCTTCGACGACCCGTCCCTGAGCGACATGACGCGCGCGCCCGGCCCCTGGATCAGGGGTTCGGGGAGGGGGAAAAAGTCCGGCGCCGAGAAGTCCGTATTGAACTTGGCGGCGATGTCGCGGGTCAGTTCCAGATGCTGCTTCTGATCCTCGCCCACGGGCACGAGCGTCGCCTTGTAGACCAAGATGTCGGCGGCCTGGAGCACGGGATAGGTGTAGAGGCCGACCGAGGACCGTTCCTTGTGCTTGCCGGATTTCTCCTTGAACTGGGTCATGCGATCCAACCAGCCAAGCCGGGCGACGCAGTTGAATATCCAGGCGAGCTCCACATGAGCCCGCACCGCCGACTGGGGGAAGATGGTCGCGCGGCCGGGATCGAGGCCCGCGGCGATATAGGCGGCGGCGATCTCGCGGGTCTGGTCCGCCAGCTTGGCCGGGTCCTGCCAGGCGGTCAGGGCGTGCAGGTCGGCGACGAAGAGGTACGAGTCATAGGCGTCCTGGAGCGCGACGTACTTCTTCAAAGCGCCGAGGTAGTTGCCAAGATGCAGGCTGCCTGATGCTTGGACGCCAGACAGCACGCGCGGCGTGTGGTGGGGGACGGTTTGGGGGGCGATTTCGCTCATGGGCGCGGTCTTACGCTATCGTGAGCCCTTGGGAGAAGTCTCCTTTGGCGTGGGGCGCCGACGAAGGGCGCCGCGGATTTCGTCCAGCGTCACCGCCTGGAGCGCGAACAGCAGGCCGATATAGATGGCGGCGCCCCAGATCACGGTGGCGGCGACGGCGATCTCCTTGCGGCGAAACACATTCTGGATGTCGAAGCGGTACGCCGACGCCAGAGCCAGCAGCGCGGCCACAGCCACGCTGGCGAACAGCAGCTTGGCTACCCGCACCATCGCCTCGCGGCTAGGGTTGTAGGCGCCACGACGCACCAGGGTCGTGGCCATCATGACCACATTCAGCCAGGACGCCGCCGCCGTGGCCGCCGCGATCCCCTGCACGCCGACAAAATGGAAGAGCCCCACGCCGAGCCCAATGTTCACGGCCACACATACCAGGGCGAAGCGCATGGGCGTGGAGGTGTCGCCCCGGGCGAAGAACGCCCGCGTAAAGAGCTGCTGCAAGACGAAGGCCGGTACGCCCCAGCCGTAATGGAACAGGACGCGCGCGGTCACCTGGGCGTCATAGATGTGGAACTCGCCGCGGGTGAACAGGCCGTCGATCAGGAAGAAGGGCATGGCGATCAGGGCGGCGGCGGCGGGCAGCGTCATGGCCATGGAGAAGCCGATGGCCTCGTCCATCGCCGCCTGGCTGCCGACCCGGTCGTCCGCCTGAACAGCGCGCGATAGCCGCGGCAGGAGCGCGACGCCCATGGCCACACCGACCAAGCCGAGGGGCAACTGATACAGCCGATCCGCCACCGCCAGCCACGAGCGACCGCCGTTGACCTGACTGGCCAAAAAGCCGGTGATGAAGATGTTGAACTGGGTGGCGCTAGCGGCGAAGGCGCCGGGCACGGCCTTGGAGATCAGGCTCTTGATGTCGGGGGTCAGCCGGGGCCAGCGCAGATCGACCTTGGCGCCCGTGCGCCGCACACCCCACCAAAGGAGCGCGACCTGGGCGACGCCCGACCCCACCACGCCCCACGAGGCCGCGACGGCTGCAGCCCGCGCGCTATGCTGGGGCAGGATGGCGATCAGCATGCCGATGTTCAAAAGGCTGGGCGCGAGCGCATAGAAGATGAACTTGCCCCGCGCGTTCAAGACGCCCGACAGGTGGGCGTAGATCGCCATACAGGGCAGGTAGGGCATGGCGATCTGGGTCAGCAGCACCGCCAG
>Ga0116227_10015512_pt1 | contig 11260 bp, 7 predicted proteins | sample S1TSphgellanicum_FD_89693 | JGI IMG/M metagenome (GOLD analysis project Ga0116227, IMG submission 89693) | Host-associated microbial communities from peat moss isolated from Minnesota, USA - S1T2_Fb - Sphagnum magellanicum MG | ecosystem: Host-associated > Plants > Peat moss > Unclassified... | reverse complement strand
CGTCCTCGACGCCCCGCAGGACCCGCATCGTCGGCGCACCAATCGCCCGATCGGTACTGTCGACGCGCGCGGCGCCGACGAGCGCGATCAGGGTGTTGGTGGCGAGGTTGCTCGACCGCTGGATCATGAGGGTGAGCAGCGTCCGCACCGGGACGGCGGTCCCGACCCGCGCGTAGAGGCTGCTGTCGGAATCATCCTTCAGGTCGGTCGCAAAGGTCGACCCGTCGGCGATGCTCGTGAACGCGTTCGTCACCGGCACGGGCTGGTCGAGCGAGAGCCGCCCGGCATCGACGTCGCGAAAGAGCCGGATCATCACCGCCAGCTTCATCGTGCTGGCCGCGTGGAAGACGCTGTCGGCGGCGATCGTGACGGTGTCGCCGCGTGCGCCGCGGTAGTAGACCCCGACCGCCGCGCCGGGTACCGCCGCGATCCGCGCCCGCATCACCGCGACCAGCACCGCCAGCGACGAATCCGGCACCAGACCCGACCGCCGGCCCGCCGCCGACACGCTTGGTCCTGCCGCCGGTTCGGACCGCCGAGCCACGCCGCCCGCACCCGACACGGCCGTGAGGGAGAGAGAGACCGCGCACAGCGCCGCGACGGATCGCATCGCGGGCGAATATAGACAGCGCCGGCCCGCGTCGCTAACGTCGGCGCCATGCCCGCCGCTCGCCGCCTCGCCCGTTTCCTCGCGCTCGCCCTTGGCGTCGGCGCGACCACTGCGCCGGCCGCCCGCGCGCAGGCCGTCACGATCGAACATCTCCTCGACGCGCCGTTCCCGTCGTCGCTCGCGACGTCGCCGACGGGCGCCGTCGCGTGGGCGCTCGACAGCGTCGGGGCCCGCAACATCTGGATCGCCTTGCCGCCCGCCTACGAGTCGCGACGCGTCACCGCGTATCTCGCCGACGACGGACAGGAGCTGACGGCGGTGCAGTGGACGCCGGACGGCCGCCTCGTCTACGTGCGCGGCGGCGACCCCAACGCCAGGGGCGAGATTCCGAACCCGGCGCTCCTCCCGCAGGGGACACTGCAGGAGGTCTGGACGGTCGGGCAGGACGGCGCCCCGCCACGAAAGCTGGGCGATGGGGCCGCGCCCCGCGTCTCACCCGCTCGCAGCGGCCCATCGGCGGGTCGCGTCGCGTTCGTTGCCAAGGGACAGATCTGGTGGGCGCCGCTCGACGGCGGCAGCGCCGAGCAGCTGGCGCACACCCGTGGCACCGCGTCCTCGCTTCGCTGGTCACCGGACGGCGCGCGCCTCGCGTTCGTCGACGACCGGGGCGACCATGGATTCGTCGGCGTCTACGATGTCGCTGCGCGGTCGATCCGCTATCTCGCCCCAAGTGTCGATACGGACCACGACCCGGCGTGGTCGCCCGACGGACGGTCGATCGCCTTCGCGCGCTCGCCGGCCCTGACGCGGATCGCCGTCTTCGGTGCGCGCCGCACGGGCCGCCCGTGGTCGATCTGGGTCGCCGACGCCGCGACCGGCGCCGGCCGCGCGATCTGGACCGCCGACTCGGGGGCGGGGAGCGTCTTCCGCGGGTTCGATGATCCCGAGGAGGTCGGCACCGACGATCTCTTCTGGGGTCGCGGCGATCAGCTCGTCTTCCCGTGGGAGCGCGACGGCTGGCTCGAGCTCTATCGCGTCGCAGCGCGCGGCGGGCCCGCGGTGCAGTTGACGCAGGGCGCGTTCGAGATCGGGCAGGCCTCGCTGACCCCCGATCGCGCGACCGTGCTCCTCTCCGACAATCAGGGCGACAGCGACCGGCGACACGTCTGGCGGCTCGCGGTCGACGCCCGACCCGGCGCGGCGACGCCGGTCACGACCGGCGATGGCATCGAATGGTCGCCGCTCGCGGCGAGCGGGGACGGCAGCACGATCGCCATGCTCCGCTCCAACGCCCGCACGCCCGCGCGGCCCGCGCTCGTCACACCGTCGACGCCGACCACCGCGCCGCGCGATCTCGAGACGCGGCCGTCGACGTTCCCCGCCGCGCAGCTCGTCCTTCCCGAGGCCGTCACGTTTGCCGCGGCCGACGGACTCACGATCCATGGCCAGCTCTTCGTGCCGCCGGCGCCGCCGCCCGCCGGTGGCCGCCGCCCGGCGATCGTCTTCTTTCACGGCGGCTCGCAGCGGCAAATGCTGCTCGGCTTCCACTACATGGCGTACTACCACAACGCGTACGCCATGAACCAGTATCTCGCGAGCCTTGGCTACCTCGTCCTCGCCGTCAACTATCGGAGCGGCATCGGCTACGGGATGCCGTTCCGCGAAGCGGAGCACTACGGCGCGACCGGTGCCAGCGAGTACAACGACGTGCTCGGGGCCGGCCGCTTCCTGCGCAGTCGCGCCGATGTCGACCCCGCGCGCATCGGCGCCTGGGGCGGGTCCTACGGCGGCTATCTCACCGCGCTGGCCCTCGCCCGCTCGTCGGATCTCTTCGCCGCCGGCGTCGACCTGCACGGCGTCCACGACTGGAACCTCGAGTTCGATGCCCTCGTCCCCGGCTGGGACGTGGCCCGCGATCAGGAAGCCCGTCGCCTCGCCTTTCGCTCGTCACCAATGGCCGATCTCGCGACGTGGCGCTCCCCGGTGCTCCTCATCCAGGGCGACGATGATCGCAACGTCGCGTTCGCCCAGACGGTCCAGCTGACCGAGGATCTCCGCAATCGCGGCGTGCACGTCGAGACCCTCGTCTTCCCCGACGAGATCCACGACTTCCTCCGCCACGCCGACTGGCTGACCGCCTACCACGCCGCCGCCGACTTCTTCGGCCGCACGCTGGGGCACTGACCGGGCGCGGCGCGGCAGCCCGCGCCGGGCGTCGGCAGGCCATGATGACATCGCTCGATATCGAGCGTCACGACGAGACCGCCTGACACCACGCTCGGCTGGAAACGTCCGGTTGCGTCAACCGGCACCGGCGCGCATCGTAACGGTGTCCGTGGTATCCCGGGGGGCCGATGCGCTGTGCGCTCGTCGAGTCCGATGTCGATCCGGCCGTCTCCTCCACGGCGCTGCTGCTTGCGGCCAGCGCGTGGTTTCTGCTCGTCGTCGCAGTCTCCGCCGGCGTCGCCACTGGTCGCGCGCGCGCCGCGCGCGCCGACCCATCCGCAGAGCACGCCCGGTTCGTCCTGCCGACACTCCCGGCGCGCACCGCCGGCGAGGACGGACTCGCCCGCTGGTTCGGCGGGGCGATCGCCGCCGTTCGACCGGGCGGCGCCACGCCGCCCTCTGGCCGCGCGGGACGCCGAGGGCAGCCCGCCGCGGTCGCGCGGCGGCTGCCGCCCGACCATCCCGCCGGATCGGGCGGCACCGTCTACGTCGAGTCGGAAGTCGATCGCCCGGTGATCCGCGATCCGTCGAGCGCCGCGCCCGAATATCCGGCGTTCCTCCAGGCCGAGCATGTCGAGGGATTCGTGATCGGCGAGTTCATCGTCGACACCAACGGCCGCGCTGACAGCACGTCCCTGCACATCGTCCTCTCGAGCCACCCGGCCTTTGAGCAGTCGCTGCGCGAGGCGCTGCCCCGGATGCGATTTCTCCCGGCGACCCTCGACGGCCACTCCGTCCGCCAGCGCGTCCGCCAGGAGTTCGACTTCGAGTTCCAGCCCGGCCTGGCGCCACCCCTGACCGCGAGCTGATCACCTCTCGAACGCGCGCCAAGCGCGAGCGAAACGCGCGGTCGCGCCCTACTCGCTCGCCGGCGCGGCGACGAGCGCCGCCAGCGCCTCGACCGCGTGGAGCGGGGCGCGACGATCGCCAGGCAGCGCGTGCCGATCGCCGACATACGCGGGCGTGTTGTAGGAGACCCAGACCGCGCCGTCGGCATCCTCGGCGACGAGCAGCTTGAGCGGCAGATCGATCGCCGCACTCGGCGCCGCCAGCATCATCGGCGTGCCGGCCCTCGCATTCCCGAAGATCACGAGCTTCGTCGCCGGCATCGCGAGCCCGGCGCGGGCCGCGTCACCACTGTGATCGATCACCGCCTGCACCGTCGCGCCCCGCTCGACGATCGCTCGCGACAGCGCGGCGACCGTCTCATCGACCGAGAAGCGGCTGCGCACCCGATCCAGACCCGCGGGCATCATCGGTCTCTCGCCGCCATCAGTCGGACTTCGCGGCGTCGGCCAGCGCGGCCAGCGTCGTCAGCGCCTCGATCGGCGTCAGCCCGTTCGGGTCGATCGACCGGAGTCGCTCGAGCACCGGATGCGACTCTGCGAACAGCGCGAGCTGCGCGCCCGTCGGCTCGACCGCCGCGGCCGCCCGGGTCGCCGGACGCGGGCGAGTCCGACCGAGCTGCTCCCCCTCGAGCTGGCGGAGCACCTCGCGCGCCCGCGCCAGCACGGACGCCGGCAAGCCCGCGAGGCGTCCGACCTCGATCCCGTACGACCGGTCGGCGCCGCCCGGGACCATCCGGTGGAGGAAGAGCACCGTGTCCGCGACCTCGCGCACCGCGACGGAGTAATTCCGCACCGCGGGCATCTCATCGGCGAGCTGCGTCAGCTCGTGGTAGTGCGTCGCGAAGATCGTCCGGCACCCGACCCGCGTGTGCAGATGCTCGCTCACCGCCCAGGCGATCGACACGCCGTCGTAGGTCGACGTCCCGCGTCCGATCTCGTCGAGCAGGACGAGGCTCCGCGCGGTCGCCGTGTGCAGGATCGCGCTCGTCTCGGCCATCTCGACCATGAACGTCGACTGCCCGCGCACGAGGTTGTCGCTGGCGCCGACGCGCGTGAACAGGCGATCGGCGATCCCGATCGTCGCCCGCGTCGCCGGCACGAAGCTCCCCGCCTGCGCCATCAGCACGATCAGCCCCACCTGGCGGAGGATCGTCGACTTCCCGGCCATGTTGGGACCGGTCAGGATGATCACGCGCTCGCGCTCGTCGAGGCGCACGTCGTTGGGGATGAACTGCTCGCGCGGCATCATCCGCTCCACGACGGGATGGCGTCCGCCGATGATCTCCAGCGCGACCCCGTCGTCGACGGCCGGCCGCACGTAGCGCTCCCGCTCCGCGACGTCGGCCAGCGCCGCGGCGACATCGAGCGCGGCCAGCGCGCCCGCGACCGCCTGCAGGCGGCGGACCGCCGCACCGGCCGCGGCCCGCAACGCCTCGAACAGCATCCGCTCGCGCGCCTCGATCCGCTCGGCGGCCGTCAGCACGCGCTCCTCGAACTCCTTGAGCGCTGCCGTGACATACCGTTCCGCCCCGGTCAGCGTCTGCCGCCGCTGATAGTCGCTCGGCACCGCGTCGCGGTGGGCGTTGGTGACCTCGATGAAGTAGCCGAAGACCCGGTTGTATCCGACCTTGAGCGACGGGATGCCGGTGCGCGACCGCTCCGACGCCTGGATCTCGGCGATCCCCTCGCGCCCGCCATCCCGCAGCGCCCGCATCTCGTCCAACGCCGCATCGACCCCGGCGGCGATCGTCGGCTCGTCGCCGACCAGCGCCGGTGGGCGATCGACCAGCGTCCGCACGATCGGCTCGCCGATGTCGGCGCACGAATCCCACGCCGTCACCAGCGTCGCGAACGCGCCGTCCGGCAGGCGCCCGACCGCCGCCGCGACCGCCGGGAGCCGCGCGATCGAGTCGCCCAGCGCGCGGAGCTCGCGCGGGGTCGCGCGCGCCGACGCCGCTTTCCCGGCGAGCCGCTCGACGTCGCGCACGCCGTCGAGCGCCGTCCGGAGCGCCTCGCGGGCGAGCGCGTCGCCGGCCAGTGCCGCGACGCGGTCGAGCCGGGCATCGATCGCCGATCGATCGGTGAGCGGCGCCAGCAGCCACTGGCGGAGGAGGCGCGCGCCCATTGGAGTCGCGGTCCGATCGAGCACGTCGAGCAGCGTCCCCGCCGTCTCGCCACCGCGCAGGGATTCGACGAGCTCGAGGTTGCGACGCGTCATCTCGTCGAGCGGCAGCACCCCGGTCCCGCGCTCGACGACGGGACGCGCGAGATGCGGGAGCCCGCCGGGCTGCAGCTCGCGCAGATAACGGAGCAGTGCCCCGGCCGCGCCGACGGCGGGTGCATCGGATTCGTCGATCCCGAAGCCATCGATCGACCGCACGGCGAACTGCCGCGCCAGATCCTCCCGTGCGTGCGCCGCGTCGAACTCCCACGCCTCGCGGTCCGTCACGAGGACGCCGTCGCCGATCACGCCGCGCGGCAGCGGCAGTCGCGCGCCACGCGCGACCAGCACTTCGCGCGGCGAGAAGCGGGCGACGACGGCGGCGGCATCGCCGTCGGCGCAGACGGCGAGCCGGAATTCGCCCGTCGAGAGATCGGCGGCCGCGATCCCGATGATCGGCGCGCCGGCGCGCCCGGCCGCCGGCGCGAGCGCGTGGACCGCGCAGAGGAAGTTGTTGCGGGCCCCGTCGAGGAGGTCGTCGGCGAACGTCGCGCCGGGGGTGATCGTCTCGACGACGGCCCGACGCACGGGGCCCTTCGCCAGCCGCGGGTCCTCGATCTGCTCGCAGACCGCCACCCGAAACCCCTGCCGCACCAGCCGCCGCAGGTACTCCGGCATCGCCCTGACCGGGACACCGGCCAGCGGGACCGCGGCGGCGCCGCCGTTGTTGCGGCTCGTCAGGGTGAGCCCAAGCGCCCGCGCCCCGGTCTCGGCGTCCTCGTAGAACATTTCGTAGAAGTCGCCCATGCGGAAGAGCAGGATCGCGTCCTGGTGGCGCGCCTTGATCTCGCGGTACTGCTGCATGAGCGGCGTCTCGGACTCGCGCGTCGTCACCGCGCTACTCGACCTGCACGACCGCGCCGAGCGCGGGGCCGATGGTCCGTTCCGCCATCGTCCCGTCGGCGGCCGCGACAGCGACCGCGATCGGCCCGTCGTACGGTGCGCGCGCGATCAGGGTCACGGCCGCACCGGGCACGAGTCCGAGCTCGCCCAGGTAGCGGAGGCGCGCCGGGTCCTCGACGCTGACGCGGACGACGCGCGCCGCCGCGCCGACCGGGAGTTCGGCGAGCGTCGGATAGGCCCGCTCGTCGACCTCGCCGTCGCGAGTCGGGATCGGCGCCCCGTGCGGATCGACGCGCGGCTCGCCCATCGCGGCCGCCATCCGGTCGACGAGTGCGTCGCTGGCCGCGTGCTCGAGGCGGTCGGCCTCCACGTGGACGAGATCCCAGGGGTAGTCGAGGACGCGGGCGAGGTATGTCTCGATGACGCGGTGCCGGCGCAGCGTGCGGAGCGCCACGCGCTGCCCCTCGTCGGAGAGGCGGACGCCGCGGTATGGCTCGTGGGCGAGGAGTCCCTGGCCGGCGAGGCGCCGCACCATCCCCGTGACCGACGCCGGCGCGATCGCGAGTCGGTGCGCGATGTCGGTCGTCGCCGCCGACCCGGTGGCGCGCTCGAGATCGTAGATCGTCTTGAGGTAGTCCTCGACGGATGCCGTGTACGTCGGCGCGGGCAGCGGGTCGTCGGTCGGCGGCGTCATCGGGACGGGGCGAGCAGGAGAATGATCAGCCAGCCGTTGAGCCCCGCGATGAGCGCCGCGGCGACCCATCCGAGCGCGCGGAGCCAGCCCGGGTTGACGAACTCGCCCATGATCTGGCGATTGGACGTGAACTGCACGAGCGGAACAACCGCGAACGAGAGCTGGAGGCTCAGGATCACCTGGCTGAAGACCAGCAGCCTGGCCGTGCCCGATTCGCCGTAGAGGATCGCCACGATCGCCGCCGGCACCACGGCGAGGCCGCGCGTGAGCAGCCGGCGGAGCCAGGGCCGCAGCCGAATGTTGATGAACCCCTCCATCACGATCTGGCCGGCGAGCGTCCCTGTCAACGTGGAGTTCTGCCCTGACGCGAGCAGCGCGAGCGCAAAGACGACGCTCGCGCCGCCGACGCCGAGGAGTGGCGTCAACAGCTTGTAGGCATCCTGGATCTCGGCGACGTCGCGGTGCCCGGAATTGTAGAAGGTCGCCGCGGCGACGATCAGGATCGCCGCGTTGACGAACAGCGCGAGCGTCAGGGCGATCGTCGAGTCGAGCACGGCGAACCCCATCGCCTCGCGCTTCCCGGATGCGGACTCCTCGTATTTCCTCGTCTGCACGATCGAGGAGTGGAGATAGAGGTTGTGGGGCATCACCGTCGCCCCGAGGATCGAAATGGCGATGTACAGCATCATGGGATCGCGCACGATCGCCACGGTCGGGATGAATCCCCGTGCGACGGCGCCGAGATCGGGGCGGGAGATGACGAGCTCGAAGAGGAACGCCAGCGCGATCGAGGCGATCAGGACGATCACGAGGATCTCGAGCCGGCGATAGCCATGCTCCTGCAGATAGAGCACGATCAGGACGTCGAGCGAGGTGATCACGACGCCGACGGCCAGCGGAATGTGGAAGAGGAGATTGAGCGCGATCGCCGACCCGATCACCTCGGCGAGGTCGCAGGCCGCGATCGCCAGCTCGGCGCCGATCCAGAGCAGGATCCCGGTGCGCCGCGAGTAGTGGTCCCGGCACGACTGCGCGAGGTCGCGACCGGTCGCGATGCCGAGCCGCGCCGCCAGCGCCTGCAGCAGGACCGCCAGCAGGTTGGAGACGAGGATGACGCTAAGGAGCGCGTACCCGAACCGCGAGCCGCCGGCGAGATCGGTCGCCCAGTTGCCCGGATCCATGTAGCCGACGGCGACGAGATACCCCGGCCCGGCAAACGCAAACGCCTTCCGCCACCATCCGCCGTGGACCGGCACGCTACGGTACGAGTCCGCCAGTGCCGGCGTCGGCCGCGACCGACGGTCACTCCGGGGTCGCCCGCGCCGTCGAGTTTCGCCCGATGGTGCGGGTCCGCCCGTCGGACCGACGCCGCCGAGCGGAGGCCCGTCCGGCGACGCCATCTCGGTCACTTCAACGGGCTCGACCGCATCGTCACCGCGCCGATGGATCACTCGGCGCCCCATGCGCGTGGGAAAAGACAGGTATCGGCATCGGGATCAACGGCATCGGCATCCGAGAATACTCGATTTAGGACAATCCGTCAATAGCGTTGAGGAAAACCTAAATCATATCGGCCGGCCGGCGTGACCCGCACGTGACCACGGCGTCTGCCCGGATCGCCGCCCGACACCTAGGTTCGCCAGTCGTGGCCACTTCGCTCGCACCGCCGACGCCGCCGGAGCGCGACGACGCACCCGTCTCGAGGGCCGCGTGGACCACGCTCGCGATCCTCACCCTGATCAACCTGCTCAACTACCTGGACCGCTACGTCGTCCCGGCGATCCTGGAGAGCATCAAGCGCTCCGAGCTGCGGCCGACCGACGCGGAGCTCGGGTTCCTCGCGACCGGCTTTCTCGTCGTCTACATGTGCGCCGCGCCGATCGCCGGGATTCTGGGCGATGGCCGGCATCGCGCCCGGATCATCGCGATCGGCGTGGCACTCTGGAGCCTCGCGACTGCGGCCGGTGGGCTCGCGCACAGCTATCCGAGCCTCCTCGCCGCACGCGCCGCCGTCGGCATCGGCGAGGCCGCCTACGGCGCGATCGCCCCGGCGATGCTCGCCGACGCCTTCCCGCATCGGCTCCGGGCCCGCGTCTTCTCGGTCTTCTACCTCGCCATCCCGGTCGGCTCGGCGCTCGGCTTCGTCATCGGCGGGGCGGTCGACCACCGCTTCGGCTGGCGGCCGGCATTCTTCGTCGCCGGGCTCCCGGGACTCGTCCTCGCCCTCCTCGCGCTTCGCATGCGCGACGTCCGCCGCGATGCGAGCCCGCACACGGCCCCACGCCGCGCAGCCGCTGTCACTCGTTCGGCGCTCACGCGCGCGTGGCAGAGCCTTCGGGCCGCCTATGCGCCGTTCCTCCGCGACCGGCCGTACCTCCGCACGGTCGTCGGCTACTGCGCATACACATTCGCGCTGGGCGGCATCTCCTTCTGGATGCCGACGTTCATGGAGCGGGAACGCGGCTTCCCCGCCGGCACGGCCAGTATCCAGCTGGGGTACGTCCTCGTCGGCACAGGGCTCATCGGCACGCTGGTCGGTGGATGGACCGCCGACCTGCTGGCCCACCGGATCCGGCAGGCCAACCTCTGGGTCTCGGGGGTGTCGACGCTCGCGGCGGCGCCACTCGCCTGGCTCGCACTGACGACACCGGACCATACGCGCTTCTGGATCGCCATCGCCCTGACCGAACTCCTCGTCTTCGCGTCGACCGGGCCGATCAACGTCGCGATCGTTGCCGACGCGCCCCCGACCGCCCGCGCCGCGGCAATGGCACTCTCGATCTTCGCGATCCATACCCTGGGCGACGTACCGTCCCCACCGCTGATCGGCTGGATCTCGGACCGCAGCACGCTGGCGACCGCCGTGCTCATCATCCCCGCCGCCATCCTCGTCGCGGGGATCATCTGGTCCTACGCCGCCTGGCGCCGGGCGCGAACGACTAGCCCACTATGACGCCGGCTCCGCCTCGACGACCCACCCTGTGATCTGCTTCGCCGCCAGCGCCGCCGCCTCCGTCGTCGCCTCGGCGCGGGTCGGATAGCGACCCACTCGCACCCGGAACGGCGCCGCGACTCCCCAGACCCGGACGTCATACCCTCGCGCCTTGAGCTTCGCCGCCAGGTCGTCGGCCTGTGACTGCTTGTTGTACGCCGCGACCTGCACGGTGAACCCGGTGCGCGCGCCGGCCCCGCTCGCGGTCGCGCGGCTCGCCGCCGGCGCCGGCACTGGCATCGTGTGCGGCCGAGGCGTCGTCGGCACCGTCGTCGTCGCCACGCTCGGCGTGCCACGCATCGTCCCGACGCTTGGCGTGGCCACGACCTTGGGTGCGACGGGGGACGGCGGGACGGATGTCGGCGGGGCAGCGATCACGGGCGGCGGCGACGCCGGCGCCGTGGGCGCCGTTGACGACGGTTGCGGCGGTGCCGGCGGCGGGAATGCGGCCGCCGCCTGCGATGGATCGGGCTTCCCGGACGGACTCGTCCCGGTATCCGCTGTCCCGGTATCTGCTCGCCCGGTGGCGACGGTCGCAGGAGAATCAGGCCGTGCTGCGACGACCGTCGGAGCGGGCGGGGCGCGAGGTGTCACCGGAGTCGCGACCGCGCCGGCGGGACAGGGGCGTCCGGCGTAGTCGAGCTGGTTGCGAAGCTCGACGTCGCCCGGGGCCACGGCGGTGCGGGCGGCGGCGATCGCCTCGCACGCGTGTGGTTGATCACCGAGCTCGATGTAGGCTCTCGCGACCGAGAGGTTGGCGCGGGGAGTCGTCACCTCGGGCGGGCGGTCGTGCGTCAGCCGCGCGAGGTGCGTCCTCGCTTCGGCG